>Ga0102590_1000090_pt1 | contig 259896 bp, 204 predicted proteins | sample AraplaMF_Col_mMF_FD_76859 | JGI IMG/M metagenome (GOLD analysis project Ga0102590, IMG submission 76859) | Arabidopsis root microbial communities from the University of North Carolina, USA - plate scrape MF_Col_mMF | ecosystem: Host-associated > Plants > Roots > Endosphere | place: USA... | reverse complement strand
CGATCACGTCGGAAAATTCGACATTCGGCGCTGGATCGAGATCGAACACGAGGCGGCCCGGCGTGTCATAGGCATCGGGCGCACAATTCCAGGGATGCAACTCGAGGCCGCCGATCTGCGCCACCGCCGCCAGCGCTTCGACACGGTCGATCTGCAGATAGGGTTTGCGCTCGCCCGAAACCTTGGCCAGTTCAAACAGGCTCGATGCGCCCTGCATGGCGTGGCGCTGGAAGAATTTTTCACCGTGGATGCCGTCGGGCGCACGCACGATCGAGCATGGACGGCCCTTGATATGTGCGATCATCCATTCGCCGACCGCCTCGAAATAGCGCGCAAGATCGAGCTTGGTAACGCCCTCGCCGTCCCCGGCATCGGGCCATAGCGCCTTGTCGGGCTTGGAGATGGCGACGCCCATCACCTCGGCGGATTGGTTCGCCGATGATTTCGTGGACCGCACCAAGGGTTTTGCTTCGGTCATCGCAGGCTTCTCCGCCCGTATTTCCTTCGCCGGCTTGTCCTGACGCAGCCCCTTGAACGCGGCCTGCCGGATATTGCCGCCATCGGTCCAGCCGGCGAACTCGATCTCGGCGACCAGTTCAGGCTTCAGCCAATGCACGTCACGGGTCTTCTTCGGCGCATCCTTGCCGCCGAAAGGGCTCTTGTCCGAGGCCGCCGCCTTCAACGCCGGCATGATGCGCCGGACGACATCCTGCCCGAAACCGGTGCCGACAAGGCCGACAAACACCAGATGGCCGCCACGATAGACACCCGCCATCAGCGAACGGAATTTGCCGTTGGTGGTCTTCCAGCCGCCGAGCACGACCTCCTGCCCGCCGCGGATCTTGACCTTGGTCCAGTTCTCGGTGCGTCCCGAACGATAGGGCGCATCCAGTCTCTTGGAGACGATGCCTTCCAGCTCCAGTTTCTTCGCCGATTCCAGCACGGTATCGCCGCGATCCTCGAAATGATCAACGTAGCGGATCAGCTCCTTGCCCTTCCGCTGCTCCAGCAGACGCTTCAAGCGTTCCTTGCGCTCGCGCAGCGGCAGCGCGCGAAGATCCTCACCGTCGGCAAACAGCAGATCGAACGCAAAGAAGATGAGGTCACCGGTCTTGTTGTCCGCTATCGCCGCCTGCAGCACCGAGAAGCTCGGCACGCCGTTGTGGTCCAGCGCGACGATTTCACCGTCGATCAGCGCATCGGGCAACGCCTTGGCCGCTTTCGCGATGGCACCGAACTTGTCGGCCCAGTCCAGCCCTTTGCGGGTCAACAACGCTACATCGCCATCCTCGATCCGCAGTTGTACGCGGTAACCGTCGAACTTGACCTCATGGCACCAGACGTCCGCGTTCGGCGGCCGCTCGACGGAGGCGCAAAGCTGCGGCGCGACGAAATCCGGCATCGACGCGACCTTCTCCGGCCTGGCGCTTTGCGCCGGCGCGCGGGTTTTCGTCTCCGGCGTAGATCGCAATGCAGCGGTCCTGCCCCCGGCGCGCGCCTCGGCGGCTTCGCCCCGGTTGGATTGCCAGACCGCGTCTGCCTTGGTCTTTTTGGCCAGCATGAACGGCTTTGGCGCCTTGCCCTTGCCTTGCGCAATCTGATCCATCGTTCGCCCCGAGGCCACCGAACGATCCTCTTCCAGGATGTCCTTGCCCTCCCCGGCGAATTCGTCGCGGTGCTTGATCAACAGCCAGTTGGTGCGTTTGCCGCCGTAGCGGTCGCCCTTCATCCGCACCAGCACCCAGCTTCCATGCAGCTTGTCGCCGTGCAGGGTGAACTTCAGGTCGCCCTTCTTGAAGCCGCGCTCGGGATCATCGGATTCCCAGGTGCCGCGATCCCACAGCATGACGGTGCCGCCGCCATACTGGTCGTCGGGAATGGTGCCTTCGAAATCGCCATAGTCGAGCGGATGGTCCTCGACCTCCACCGCGAGGCGCTTGTCATGCGGATCGAGCGAGGGCCCCTTGGTGACCGCCCAGGATTTGAAGACGCCGTCGAACTCCAGCCGCAGGTCGTAATGCAGGCGCGTGGCGTCGTGCTTCTGGATCACGAAACGGCGCTGGGTGGCCGGCGCGACCTTGACGTCGCCGGAGGGCTCGGCCGTCTTGCCGAAGTCGCGCTTCTTCCGATACGTGCTGAGCTTCTTCAACGCCACGGCCAAAACCTCGATCCACACCGCGCGCCCCGCGGCAATACCCGGAACGAAAACCTATACTAGCCGTTGAAGTTCCCAAACCCAACCATCCCGGAGATTGCAATGGCCCCCCGCGCCTATTGGAAAGGCTCGCTGAAACTCTCCCTGGTATCATGCCCGGTTGTGCTCTATCCGGCCTCGACATCGGTCGAGAAGACCCGCTTTCACATGATTAACAAAGAGACCGGCAACCGGCTGAAGCAGCAGATGATCGATGCCGAGACCGGCGATGTCGTCGAGAGCGACCAGAAGGGCCGCGGCTATGAGCTGAAGAAGGGGCAGTATGTCGAGATCGAAAAGGAAGAACTCGAGGCCGTCCAGATCGAGAGCAATCACACCATCGAGATCGACAGTTTTGTGCCGCGGGACGAGATCGACAAGCGCTATTACAACCACCCCTATTACATCGCGCCCGACGGCAAGGCCGCGGTCGACGCTTTCGCCGTGATCCGCGATGCGATGAAGGATGAGGATCGCGTTGCGCTGGCGCGCATCGTGCTGACCAATCGCGAGCATGTGATGGCGATCGAGCCGCTCGGCAAGGGCCTGCTCGGCACCACGCTGCGCTACCCCTACGAACTGCGTGATGAGGAGGACTATTTCGACGGCATCAAGACGCCGAAGATCACCAAGGACATGGTCGAAATCGCCAGCCATATCCTGCACAAGATGGCCGCGCATTTCGATCCCTCGAAGTTCAAGGATGAATATGAGGACGCGCTGAAGGCGCTGGTACGCCGCAAGGCTTCCGGCAAGCCGATCAAGCTGCCCGAGCCCGAGGAAAAGCCCGACAACGTCATCCATTTGATGGATGCGCTGAAGGCGAGCCTGAAGGGCAAGCCGGCGGCGAAACGGCGCGCGCACGGCTCAACCGCGCGGCGTGCACCGGTACGCCGGACGGCAAAAAGGGCGCACCGGTCGTCGGCCGGGCGCCGCAAGGCGGGGTAGCGCAGGCATATCCACGTCATTGCGAACGTAGCGAAGCAATCCATTCTCATCTCGTGCGCTGATAGATGGATTGCTCGCTACGCTCGCAATGACGGAGTTGCTGCCTCGTCACTTTCCCGGCCTTCGCCTTCTTTCACTTCCTATCCCGCTTGCAATACCCGAAGCCGGAAGGCATTTTCTCCTTTGGAACTTGACGCCACAGACAAATAGCGGCGCCGGACTTGGGAGGATTTGATGGCATTGACGAAGTCGCACGTCGCGGGACCGACCACGCCTGCGGTGCGGGATATGACGTTCGGCGATCTCTTGCGCAGGGCGGCCGAGGAAGCGCCCGATCGTCTGGCGCTGATTGCCGGCGTCCCGGATCCGACGTTGCGGCGGCAGTGGACCTATGCCGAGTTCTATCGCGAAGCGCAGCGCACCGCCCGCGCGCTGCTGTCACGCTTCAAGCGTGGCGAGCGCATTGCCGTCTGGGCGCAGAACATCCCGGAATGGCTGATGCTCGAATTCGGCGCCGGCATGGCGGGCATGATCCTCGTCACCGTGAACCCGGCGTTCCGCGCCCGCGAAGTCGAATATGTGCTGAAGCAGTCGCGCTCGGCCGGCGTCTTCGTCGTCAACGGCTTTCGCGGCAACCCGATGCTGGAGACGGTGCAGGAGGTCAAGCCGAACTGCCCCGAACTGCGCGAGATCGTCTGCTTCGACGATTGGGATGCATTCATTGCCGCTGGCGACGACCAGAGCATCAAGCTGCCCGCCGTCAGCCCCGACGATCCCGTTATGATCCAGTACACTTCAGGTACCACGGGTTTTCCAAAGGGCGCCCTGCTCCACCATCGCGGCCTGCTCAACAACGGCGCCGACACCGCCGACCGGATGGGTGTCGATCCCGGCGACGTCTTCGTCATCACCATGCCGCTGTTTCACACCGGCGGCTGCGTCTGCTGCGTGATCGGCGCGGTGTCGAAGGCTGCAACCATGGTGCTGATCGAAGCCTTCGAGCCGGGCCTCGTCCTGGAAATGCTCGGAACCTACCGCGGCAATGCGATGATCGGCGTGCCCACCATGCTGGTGGCGATGATCGAGCATCCGACATTCCCCACCACCGACCTGTCGTCTGTCAAGGCGATCTGTTCCGGCGGCTCGACGGTGCCGGCCGCGCTAGTGCGCCTCCTGGAAGAGAAGCTCGGCGCGCCTTTCACGATTGTTTTCGGCCAGACCGAATGCTCCCCGGTCGCGGCACAGACCCGCACCACCGACAGCGTCGAGGACAAGGCCAACACGATCGGCCTGCCGCTGCCCAACATGGAAACCAAGATCATCGATCCCAACACCGGCGAAACGGTGCCGATCGGCACGATCGGCGAATTCTGCACCCGCGGCTACCACGTCATGATCGGCTACTTCGAAATGCCCGATGCGACGGCGGCGGCGATCGATGCCGAAGGCTGGCTGCATACCGGCGATCTCTGTGCGATGGATGCGCGCGGCTATTGCACGGTGGAAGGCCGCCTCAAGGACATGATCATCCGCGGCGGCGAGAACATCTATCCGCGCGAGCTGGAGGAGCTTTTGTTCAGGCATCCCAAGGTCGGCGAAGTCGCCGTGATCGGCGTCCCCCATGAGAAATGGGGTGAAGAAGTCGCAGCGTTCGTTCGGCCCGCGCCGGGCGCCACGATCGATAAGGAAGAACTCATCGCCTATATGCGCGACTCGCTCGCCCCGCACAAAACGCCCAAGCACTGGTTCGTGGTGGAAGCATTCCCGCTGACCGGATCGGGCAAGATCCAGAAATTCAAGCTGCGGGAAGCCTGGACCAAGGGCGAGATGACGGCGATCTGAGAACGAAGCAAGCGCGCGGTGCTGTTCCAATGCAACAGCACCGGTGATAGGCTGGTCCGGCACTGGGGGTCATCGATGTCGTATCCAAGCTTGATCTTGACGCTTGCGTCATCGCGCCCGAGCATCACCCGCCACCTTGTCTCCCCCCATACGCCAGAGCAATGCACGAGCAGATAGGCCCATGATGTTTGACCGCGCCTATCGGCAGCGCCTCGAAACGGATCTTGCGCGATGGGAGGCCGATGGCGTGATCACGCCTGCGGTTCTCACCGCCATCCGCGCCGCCCTTCCCCCGCTCGCGCCCGGCATCAACATCGCGGTCGTGGTCGCCATCGTCGGCGGCCTGTTGATCGCCGCGGCATTCCTGGCGTTCGTCGCGGCGCATTGGACGGAAATCGCCCGCCTGCTCCGCCTGGCCATGCTGTTTGCCGGCATCCTGGTGGCTCATGGCTTCGGCGGCTGGTTCGCCCGGTCAGGCCAGCCGGTCCTCGCCGATCTCAGCGCCGCCGTCGGCGCGATCATCTTTGGTGCCGCGATCGCGCTGGTTGGCCAGATGTATCATCTGGGCGGCGACTTTGCCGGCGGCATGCTGCTGTGGGCGATGGGTGCGCTCGCGGCCGCGGCACTGACCAATTCGCGCGGGGCGCTGGCGGTGGCGCTCGCCGCCGCGACCATCTGGAGCTGGATGCGCACCTTCGAAACGGGCGAGCTGCATGTTGCATTCCCCGCGTTCTGGCTCGTGGCGGGCGGCCTCGCACTGGCCTGGCACTCGCGCGCAGCGGCCCATCTCGTCACCGTCGCGGCACTTCCGTGGTGGATATCCTGCGCGTTTCAGGCCCATCTCGATTTCAGGCCGTCGTTCGCGCTCGCCAACGGGGCGGCCTTGCTGTTCGGCGGCGGCCTTGCCCTTGCTGCATCGTCTCGGCCGCGCGCAAACCAGGCCGGGTCGGTTCTCTGCACGTATGGCGCTTTTTCGCAGGCAGGCGTCGCAATCATGGAGGCGGTCATGGCCAACGAGGTCTTCCGCCTCCGCGTCGGGTTTACAAGCCAGTCGCCCTGGATCATCGCATGCGGCGCCGCGGGCGTAATCCTTGGCTTTGCCGCCGTGGCAGCAACACGCCGGGCCGGCACGGCCTTCGCCGCCATTGCGATTGGGCTGGTCCTCGCGGCCACTGCCTGGTGGACGCCGAGACAAACGGGAGACCCGTGGCTGGCTTATGCCGCCCTGCTCTGCGCCATGCTCAGCCTTGTCGTTTCCGGCATGCTCGACGCCGCCCGTCCGCGGATCGTCGCCGGCTGGCTCGGGATCGCGGGGGTCATCGCCGCCATCACCTGGGCAGTGAAGGGATCGTTGCTCAAGCGCTCGATCTTCCTTGCAACATCAGGCATTGTCGCCGTGGTGCTCGCATCCGGGCTCAATCGCTTCGTGCCGAGGAGCCGAGAATGACCGCGATATCAGCCGCAGCCCTCGCCGAACGCCTGGCGCGCGTTCCAAAGCTGGCGCTGTTCGGCGTTGCCGCGCTGGTTCAGATCGCGCTGCTGGCCGCGATGATCATCGATCGCATTCAGGTTCTGCGCGATGGCGTCGAGGTGACCTTGCAGACCCGCCCCGTCGATCCCAGGGATTTTCTCCGCGGAGACTATGTCGTGCTGGGCTACGACATTACACAATTGCCGACAGGTTCGCTGCGGGACCAGCCCTCCGGCGAACGGCATCCGCTGGTGTACGTCAAGCTCGCACCCAATCCCGACGGCGTCTATCAGGCCGTTTCGGTCCATGGCGCACCCGTCGCGGTTACGAGCCCGGAGGTGCTGATCCGCGGCCGTGCCACCCACGGGGCTACCTGCGGCACGAAGTCCGATGTCTTCTGCGAAAACGTTACCCTTCGCTACAATCTCGAAAGCTATTTCGTTCCCGAGGGTGAAGGCCGGAAGCTCGAAGATATGCGCAACCAGCGCAAGTTGCAGGTCGTCGCGGCCGTCCTGCCCTCCGGGCGCGCCGCCATCAAGCGCCTCCTGATCGACAGCAAGCCGGTCTATGACGAGCCGTGGTTCTAGTATAGCCCTGCGTCCGCAGCGAGGCGTTTCCCGAGGTCCCCTCACCCCCTAAACGTCGGTTGCCGCGGATGGATGCAATCCCTGAAATCCGCAAACCCCTTCCACGCCGGCTCCGGCGCGTCCTGTCCGGCAAGCGGCACATAGATTGACGGCTCGATGGCCGCCATCGTCGGAATATAGCGCGGACAGTTCGGGAAGATCGCGCGCGCGGTGACGCGAACGATGAGCTGCGCGCCGACCGTCTCCGCGAGCAGCGGATCGTTGTCGCTCACCCTCGCGGTGCCATTGACCCGCAGACGCTTCGGCTTGTCGTGCATGGCGATGAACAGCAGGCCAACATCGGCGTTGACGACGATGTTGCCGAGGCTCTTGAACATGCCGTTGCCGTCATAGTCGGGAAACGCAATTTCGGCAGGCCCGGTGACGCGCACAAAGCCGGGCGCGCCGCCCTTGAACGAGCAATCGGGACGACCCTCGGCATCGGCCGTCGCCAGAAAGAAGTACGGCAGACTTTCGATGTACAGCTTGTCGTCAGCGGTAAATTCCTTCCGCATCAGCTTCTCTTCCAGCCGGTCCGAAATCCGGCGGCTGTCAAAGCGGTCCTGCAGTTGCCGATTACCATCGTGGTACATGACGCTCTCAATCATGGCGCTGCGTCCTCCTGCGATTTGCTCTGATGTGCCCGTGTCAAGCCGGCCACTTCCCGCCTGGGAGCATAGCATCTTGTGCCGCGGCCGCATGCGGCAAGCTGACCCGCACGACGAGGCGGGCGTGTGACTATCGGAAGTATGATCAGTCGGGCGCGCGCAACCGGTAGCCGATGCCGGTTTCGGTCAGCACGAACTGCGGCCGCTCGGGGTCGGCCTCGATCTTCTGGCGAAGCTGGCGGACATAGACGCGCAGATACTGCGCATCCGTCAGTTCGTCCCACAGCTCCTTCAGGAGGAAGCGATGGGTCAGCACCTTGCCGGCGTGCTGCACCAGCACGCGCAGCAGTTCATATTCCTTCGGCGACAGCTTTACCTCGCGCTCACCGACCTTGACGATGCGGCGGACCAGATCGACCGAGAGATCGCCCGCGCGAAACACCGGCCGCTCGCCCTGCACCTGCAATTGATGGCGCAGCGCCGCGCGCATCCGCGCCAATAGCTCGTCCATGCCGAACGGTTTTGTCAGGTAATCGTCGGCGCCGAGGTCGAGCGCCTGCACCTTGCCGGCCTCGTCGCCGCGGCTCGACAGCACCACGATCGGCACGCTCTCATTGCGGCCCCGGATCATGCGCAGGAGGTCGTGGCCCTGAATGTCGGGCAAACCGAGATCGAGGATAATCAGCGCCGGGTTTTCGGCGAGCTTCTCCAGCGCCAGCTTGCCGTTGGAGGCTTCGAGAATGTCGTAACCTTGCGTGGTCAATCCCATCCGCAGCAGTTTGCGGATCGGCGGCTCGTCGTCGATGACCAGAACCTTGATCGGAGCAGCACTCATGCAGCGGTATCCAGCGTATCTGACGCCGCCGGCACCGGCAGGCGGATGGTGATGACGGCGCCAGACCGGTCGGCGCGGTTGGCTGCCGAGATCGTGCCGTGCATCGCCTCGACGAAGCCGCGCGAAATCGCAAGCCCGAGGCCGGTGCCGGGACGGACGTGATCGCCCTTTTGCGCCCGATAGAACTTGTCGAACACGCTCTCCAGCTCCGTCGGCGGGATGCCGCCCCCCTCGTCGATGACCTGCAGCAAGACCGTTCCCTGCTCGCGGATGCCCTTGATCGAAATCGTGGTGCCGGTGGGGGCGTATTTCGCGGCGTTGTCGAGCAGATTGAACAGCACCTGTTCGAACAGCACGGCATCGAGCTGCAGCATCGGCAGATTGGGACCGAGCTGCAGCGACACCTTGTGATGGGTAAGGATCTTGCCGGCGCGCCGCAGCGCGCTGCCGACGATCTCCCCGACATCGTGCGGCGCGGCATTCGGCACGATGGCGCCGGATTCAAGCTTTGTCATGTCGAGCAGATTGGCGATGAAGCGGTTGAGCCGCTCCGACTCGTCGATCATGGTGGCGAGCAGGTCATTCTTCTCGGCGTCGGTCAACCCTGCGCCGAGATCGCGCAAGGTCGAGGCGGCGCCGAGCACGGAGGCCAGCGGGGTCTTCAGGTCATGCGAGATCGAGGTCAGAAGCGCGCCGCGCAGCCGGTCGGATTCCATCGTGCGTTTGACGCGGTCCATGTCCTCCACCAGCAGCACGCGTTCGATCGCGAGCGCGCCCTGATCGACCAGCGCATCCAGCAGGCGGCGCTGGTCGGGCGTCAGTAGCGGCCCGGTGCGGTCGTCGTCGATGCCGATGACGCCGATCGCGCCGCGCCCGGTCCGCATCGGCAGGAACAGCCGCTTGGCGCCGGGCAGCGTATCCGAGCCGCGCCCGGCCGGGTGATCGTTGCTCCAGGCCCAGTTGGCGGCGGCCAGATCGGCCTGGTCGAGCTGGTCTTCCGGCGGATAGCCCGACTTCACGGTCAGCAGCCCCTCCTCCGGCAGCAGCAGCACCACGCGAACCTTCAGCATCAGGGCGGTCTGGTAGGCGGTCGCCCACAGCACGTCATCCAGCGTCGCGGTACCCGCCAGCTTGCGGCTGAAAGCGTAGAGCGATTCGGTGGTCCGCACCCGGCCAATCGCCGTATCGGCCTGCGAGCGCACCCGGGCCGCGACATTGGAGACGAGCATCGCGATCAGCATGAAGAAGAAGAACGCCGCAACGTTGGTGGGATCGGTGATGGTGAAGGTATAGACCGGCGGCAGAAAGAAGAAGTTGTAGGACAGCGACGCGGCGACGCTCGCCAGCAGCGAGGGCCACAGCCCGTAGCGCGCGGCGACACCGACGACGGCGGTGAGGAACACCAGATCGACGTTCTCGATGCCGCCGAACAAGGGCTGGATCAGCTTGGCGGCGCCAAGACCGATCGCGACGAACAGCAGCGCCATCAGATAGGGGCGCGCGTTGAACGGCTCCTGGCGCGCCGCGGTCTGCACTGCCGTTTTCGCCAGGCCCTGCTCGTCGCCGGCGATCACATGCACGCTGATATTACCGGCACGGCGCACCAGATCATGCACCACCGAACCGCGCGTCACTTCGAACCACCAGGAGCGCGCCGACTTGCCGGTGACGATGTGGGTGACGTTGTTGGCATGCGCGAAATGGATGACATCGTCGGCGATACGACGGCCGACGCCGGGAATGGTCAGCGCCTCACCGCCGAGCGCTTCGGCAAGCCGCATAGTGTCGGCGAGACGGTCGCGCTGCTCATCGGTGAGCTGCAGGCTCCGCCGCGTCTCGATGCTGACGGCGGTCCATGGCGCGTGCAGCCGGTCTGCCAGCCGTTTTGTGTAGCGCACGAGACCCGCCGCGCGCGGGTCCTCGCTGACACAGACGAGAACGCGATCACCGGCGGCCCACGGCCCGTCGATCGCATTGGCCTGCATATGCGTGAGCAATTGCTCGTCGACGCGTTCGGCGGTCCGCCTTAACGCCAGCTCGCGCAGCGCGGTCAGGTTACCCGGCGAGAAATAGTGCTCCAGCGCGCGCTCGGCCTGTTTGGGAACATAGACCTTGCCCTCCTTCAGCCGCTGAATCAGGTCGTCGGGCGTGAGGTCGATCAGCTCGATGGCGTCTGCGAGATCGAATATCCTGTCCGGCACGGTCTCGCGCACCCGCACATGCGTGATCTGCGCAACCACGTCGTTGAGGCTCTCGATGTGCTGGATGTTGACCGCTGTGTAGACGTCGATGCCGTGCGACAGCAACTCCTCGACATCGAGATAGCGCTTTGGATGGCGGCTGCCCGGCGCATTGGTATGGGCAAGTTCATCCACGAGGGCGATCTGTGGCCGCCGCGCGATCAGCGCATCGAGGTCCATCTCCTCGAGCGTCTGCTCCTTGTAGGCGAGCTTCCGGCGCGGCAGCACCTCGAGGCCTTTCAGCAGCGCTTCGGTCTCGGCCCGCCCGTGGGTTTCGACGACGCCGATGACGACGTCCGCGCCGGCCTTTTTCCTGGCGTGGGCGCTCTGCAGCATCTCGTAGGTTTTTCCGACACCGGGCGCGGCGCCGACAAAAATCTTGAGCCGGCCCGCGCGGCTGTCCTCGCGCCGGGCCGCTTCGAGGAGGGCTTCCGGCGAGGGACGCTGTTCGGGGTCGCGGCGGGCTTGGACCATGCAGCAATATAGTCCTCAGCCGCCGACGGGCCTAGCCGGCCTCACTTGGAAGCCTCGTCCAAGGCCAGGTTCAACGCCAATACGTTAACGCGCGGCTCGCCGAGCAATCCAGCCATGCGGCCCTGGATGTGCTCGGTGACCAGTTGACGGACGCGGGCTTCAGGCAGGTTGCGGGCCTTGGCCACCCGCGGCACCTGGAACAGCGCACCCTCCGGCGAGATGTCGGGGTCAAGCCCGCTGCCGGAGGTGGTGACGAGATCGACCGGCACGGCAGCGGAAGGATTTTCGGCCTTCAGCTTCGCAACGTCTTCCTTGATCCGGTCAGCCAGCGCCTTGCTGGTCGGGCCGAGGTTAGAGCCGCCGGAATTGGCCGCGTTATACGGCGCGGAGACCGTCTTGCTGGAATCCGCCGGGTCCGGTGCCGAGGTCGCAGACGGACGGCCATGAAAATACTTGTCGTCCTTGAACTCCTGCCCGATCAGGGCGGAGCCAACCACCTTGCCGTCCCTCTCGATCAGGCTGCCTTGCGCCTGCTTCGGAAAGATCGCGCCGGCGACGGCGGTCATGGCGAGCGGATAGGCAACGCCGGTGATCGCAGTGAGCAGCAGCAGGATGAGGATCGCGGGGCGGATTTCTCTGAGCATTGTAGGTCTCCGTCAGTTTCTCCGTCATTGCGAGCGAAGCGAAGCAATCCATGGCGCCGCGAGAGGATAGATGGATTGCTTCGTCGCTCCGCTCCTCGCAATGACGCGTTATGCCAAACCAAGCGCGGCGACGGCGAGGTCGATGACCTTGATGCCGATGAAGGGAACGATGATGCCGCCGAGGCCGTAGATCAGAAGGTTGCGGCGGAGCAGCGCCCCTGCCCCGACCGCCCGATAGGCGACGCCCTTCAGCGCCAGCGGGATCAGCGCGATGATGATCAGCGCGTTGAAGATGATCGCCGACAGAATGGCGCTCTGCGGGCTCTCGAGATGCATGATGTTGAGCACCTCGAGCTGCGGATAGAACGCCAGGAACATCGCTGGGATGATCGCGAAATATTTCGCGACGTCGTTGGCGATCGAGAACGTCGTCAGCGCGCCGCGCGTCATCAGGAGCTGCTTGCCGATCTCAACCACCTCGATCAGCTTGGTCGGGTTGGAGTCGAGGTCGACCATGTTGCCGGCCTCGCGGGCGGCCTGCGTGCCCGTGTTCATGGCGACGCCGACGTCGGCCTGGGCGAGCGCCGGCGCGTCGTTGGTGCCGTCGCCGCACATCGCCACCAGCTTGCCCTTGGCCTGTTCGTCACGAATCAGCTTCAGCTTGTCCTCGGGCGTCGCCTGCGCCAGGAAATCGTCGACGCCGGCTTCGGCGGCAATGGCCGCGGCCGTCATCGGGTTGTCGCCGGTGATCATCACCGTACGGATGCCCATGCGGCGCAATTCCGCAAAGCGCTCGCGAATGCCGCCCTTGACGATGTCCTTCAGGTGCACCACGCCGAGCAGCTTGCCGTCGCGCGCGACCGCCAGCGGCGTGCCGCCGGCCTTGGAAATCTCGTCGGAAATCGTCTGCACCTCGCGGCCGAGTTCACTCAAGACAGGCTGCAGCATGCGGACGGTATTGCCTGAAGCGACCGCCTGCGTGCCGCCGCTGACATAGCTGAGGATGGCATCGACCGCGCCCTTGCGGACCGACAGCGAGCCGGCGTCGATGCCGCTCATGCGGGTCTGCGCGGTGAAGGGAATGAAGGTGGCGTTGAGCTCCTTCATGTCGCGGCTACGGATGCCGTATTTCTCCTTCGCCAGCACGACGATCGAGCGTCCCTCAGGCGTCTCGTCGGCAAGCGAGGCGAGCTGCGCCGCATCCGCCAGTTCCTGCTCGGTGACACCGCGAACCGGACGGAACTCCGTCGCCTGCCGGTTACCGAGCGTGATGGTGCCGGTCTTGTCCAGCAGCAGCGTGTCGACATCGCCGGCGGCTTCAACGGCTCGGCCGGACATTGCGAGCACGTTGAAGCGCACCAGGCGATCCATGCCGGCGATACCGATCGCCGACAATAACGCGCCGATCGTCGTCGGGATCAGCGTAACGAACAGTGCCACCAGTACCACGACCGAAATCGAGCCGCCGGCATAGGCCGCGTAGCTCGGGATCGTCACGGTGGCGAACACGAAAATGATGGTGAGACCCGCGAGCAGGATGTTGAGCGCGATCTCGTTCGGCGTCTTCTGCCGCTCGGCGCCCTCCACCAGCTTGATCATGCGGTCGATGAAGGTCGAACCTTGGGCGGCCGTGATACGGACGCGGATCCAGTCCGACAAAACCTGCGTGCCGCCGGTCACCGCCGAACGGTCGCCGCCGGATTCACGGATCACGGGCGCGGATTCGCCGGTGATGGCCGCCTCATTCACCGATGCAACGCCCTCGATGACTTCACCATCGGAAGGAATGTTGTCGCCGGCTTCGACCAGCACGATATCGCCGACCTTGAGGCTGGTGCCGGACACCAGTCGATAGGTTCGATCCGAACCCTCCAGCAGTTTCGCCTTGCTTTCGGTACGGGTCTTCTTCAGCGACTCCGCCTGCGCCTTGCCGCGGCCTTCGGCGACCGCCTCGGCGAAATTGGCGAACAGCACCGTGAACCACAGCCACAGGATGATCTGGAAGGTGAAGGCGAGATGCTCCCCGCCCGTCACCAGAATGCGCAGGAAGATCACGGTGGTGAGGGCCGCGACGATCTCGACGACGAACATCACGGGATTCTTGATCATCAGCCGCGGATCGAGCTTGACGAAGGCCGCCCTGATGGCCGGCAGGACGATCTTCGGATCAAGCATTGCCGACGCCGTTGCTTTTTTCTGCAGTTTCATGGTTTCCATGGCCGTAACTCCGAAAAGGCGCCGCTCAGAACAGGGTGTTGGCATTCATCGCGAGCTGCTCAACGATCGGCCCGAGCGCGAGCGCCGGGAAGAAGGTGAGGCCGCCGATGATCAGGATGACGCCGACGACGAGCCCGACGAACAGGCCGCCGGTGGTCGGCAGCGTGCCGGCCGAGGGCGGGATCGACTTCTTGGCGGCGAGCGAGCCCGCCATCGCCATCGCCGGCACGATCATGAAGAAGCGGCCGACAAACATCGAACTGGCAAGCGTCAGATTGTAGAAGAAGGTGTTGCCGGTCAGCCCGCCGAAGGCCGAGCCGTTGTTGCCCGTGGCAGACGTGAAGGCGTAGAGCACCTCGGTAAAGCCGTGCGGACCGGCATTGGCCATCGACGCCACCGCCGACGGCAGCACCACGGCAACCGCGGTCCAGCCGAGATACATCAAAGGCAGGACGAGAATGGCGAGCATCGCCATCTTGACCTCGCGCGCCTCGATCTTCTTGCCGACATATTCCGGCGTGCGACCGACCATCAGGCCGGCGACGAAGATCGCCAGCACGACGAACAGCAGCATGCCGTAAAGTCCGGCGCCGACGCCGCCGACGATGATCTCCCCGAGCTGCATGTTGATCAGCGGGATCATGCCGCCGAGCGCGGTAAAGGAGTCATGCATGGCGTTGACCGCGCCGCAGGAGGCAGCGGTGGTGATGACGGCAAAGAGCGAGGACGCGACGATGCCGAAACGGACTTCCTTGCCTTCCATGTTGCCGCCGGTCAGCCCGAGCGAGGCAAGCGTCGAGGTGCCGTTGGCTTCGGCCCAATAGGTGACGGCGACGCCGGCAAGAAACAGCACGCCCATCACGGCCAGGATCGCCCAGCCCTGGCGCTCATTGCCGACCATGCGGCCGAACACGTTGGTCAGCGCCGCGCCAATCGCAAAGATCGAGATCATCTGCACGAAGTTCGACAGCGCCGTGGGGTTTTCGAAGGGATGGGCGGCGTTGGCGTTGAAGAAGCCGCCGCCATTGGTGCCGAGCATCTTGATCGCCACCTGCGAGGCGACAGGGCCGACCGCAATGGTCTGTTTCGCGCCCTCCAGCGTGGTCGCGTCAACGTAGGCGCCGAGCGTCTGCGGGATACCCTGCCAGACCAGGAACAGCGTGTAGACGATGCAGATCGGCAGCAGCACATAAAGCGTGGTACGCGTCACATCGACCCAGAAATTGCCGATCGTGCGCATCGAGGAGCGGGAGAAGCCGCGGATCAGCGCCACCGCCAGCGCAATGCCGGTGGCGGCGGAGAGGAAATTCTGATGCGTCAGGCCGACCATCTGCGTCAGATAGGACAGCGTGCTTTCGCCGCCGTAGTTCTGCCAGTTGGTGTTGGTGGTGAAGGAGATCGCCGTGTTGAAGGACAGATCCTGGGCGACGGCGGATTGCCCCGCCGGATTGAGCGGCAACAGCGCCTGCAGCCGCATCAGGCCGTAGATGATCAGGAAGCCGCCGACATGGAACAGCAGCATGGCGACCGCATAGGTCAGCCAATGCTGCTCGCGCTTTTCGTCGACGCCGCCGATCCGATAAATCGCTGCTTCAACCGGCCGCAATACCGGAGACATGAACGTGCGTTCACCGCTGAAGACGCGCGTCATGTACCAGCCGAGCGGCTTTACCAGCGCGACCACGATCGCGCAGTAGAGAAGGATCTGGATCCAGCCGATGAGTGTCATGGCAAAGCCTTTCAGTATTTCCGTGCGGCAAGCAGCAGGTTGACGAGCACGACGAGCGGCGCCGCGGTCGCAACGAATGCCAGCATGATTGTCGCGAGCACGATCATGGCAGCCTCAGAACCGCTCCGGCCGCAGCAGCGCGTAGGTCAGGTAAAACAGGAGGGCGAACGAGACGAGGCCGGCGAGCGAATAATCGAAGATCATGGCGCGCTCCTATAACCGCTCGCAGGCATAGGCGTAGCCGATACCTGCGACGAAGAAGCCGAGGGCGAGCGCCAGCATGAGAATATCCAGCATGAGGATGCTCCTGTATGTCGCGAACCGTTGACGGACGGCTTTCGCGCTTTGCCCGGCTGAAGTGCCACCGTGCGCATAGGTTTTCGAGAAGGGAGCAATGGGAACGTTATAGGAATCTCATAAAGACGCCCGCCTCCCCTCGGGAAGGCGACACCTATGAAATCCCTATATCTCCGCCCCTCGCTTCCTCTCGTATTCAAATGGCAGCCCCGCCAGTTTGGAGAGTGCGGTTGCCGTGACAGCCGTGCCATCAACGAGGCAACGCCATGCCACTCCTTTTGGAACAGCAAGCTTCCACCGAACTCGGTGACCGGATGCGCGACGCCTATGGCGTCACGGCCGAATTCCTGTCCGATATTATCCAAGCCACCTGCCGGCGCTTTCCATCGACCGATCGGAATTTCAAAAACGCCCGTATCGAGCGGCTGATCGAATCGCAGGCGTGGACCGATGCAGCGCTGGCGCTGATCGATCTGGAGCTGCCGCAATGGCAGATCCGCCGTCTCGCCTATGACGAGGGCGAATGGTACTGCGCATTGTCGCGGCAGCGCGAGCTGCCCGACTGGCTGGATCAATCGGTCGAATCCCGTCACAGCGATCTGACGCTCGCCATCCTCGGCGCATTCGTGGAAGCCCGGACACTAAATACGCCGCAGAGCCGGACCAGCGTTCCGGCCGCCCCGCGAGAAGCGAACGCGCCGTACGAACCGATCTGCAGCGACAATTTCGCCTGACGCGGGTTCGCTTGCGTTCACGGCCAGTCCGCCGACTTCAATCGAGAATCGTGCCGCTTCCCCTATGCGGTCCCTATGAGATCGCTCGCGCACTGCGCTCGAATTCATATCCGGCCGCCGTGATATTTCCCGCACCTCCCTCGCCTCGTAAAGGAATACCAACGTGAAACTCGTCGAACCTCCATCGTCCAGCACCGCATCCACCATCGTCTTCATCGGCAAGAACCGACGCGGCCAATGGGTCGCCCAGGAGCAGAGCGGCCTCTATGGCGGCCTGTTCGTTGGCCGCGCGCAGGCGCTGAAATACGCGCTGTCTGAGAACGGGCACCACCCCGAAACGATCATCGAATTGTCGCGTGAGATCGAGCTCGACATGCATCGCCGCGGCGATCCTGCTGGCACAGGCAACCAGCTCGGCCGAATCTCCTGAAACCAATGACCATGCTGGAAAACCCGGCAGGCTGGCTCACCGGCTACATCGCCGATACTCCAACTCCATTCGACGGTGACGGCGAAATCGACCTCGACGCATTCGCCATCCTGTGCGAACGCCAGATCGATGCCGGCGCCGCCGCCATCATTGTCGGCGAAACCGCCGGTGAGGCATCGACGCTGACGGACCCGGAAAAGCTCCGCCTCCTGCACTGCGCCGTCGAGGCGGCGCAAGGCCGCATCCGCATCATTGCCGGCGCCGGATCCAATTCGACCGATCGCGCGATCGAAATGACGCGGCAAGCCGAGCGCGCCGGCGCGGACGCCGTACTCTCCGTCGTCCCCTATTACAACAAACCGGTGCAGGAGGGCATCGCCGCGCATTTCAGCGCCATCGCCGCTTCCACCGCGTTGCCGCTCATCCTGCACGACATTCCCGCGCGAACAGCCCGCGAATTGTCCGACGCGACGCTGATGCGCCTGACCGCCTCTACGCCATTCGCAGGTCTGCTGGACGGAGCCGGCGACATCGCGCGGCTCGCGCGTCTGCGACCGAAATTGCCGCCAGATTTCCACCTGCTCACGGGCAATGACGCCACTGCGCCGGCCTACATGATGGCCGGCGGCAATGGCTGCGTGTCGGCTGTCGCCAATGTCATTCCGCGGCTGTGCCAGGCCATCCATGCCAGCCTGAGCGAGGGACGGCTGCAGTCCGCCCTGCTCCTGTCCAGCCGGCTATTGCCGATCGCCGGACTGCTGGCTGCCGATCATCCGGCAGCACTGAAATATGCGCTGACGCTGCTTGGCCTGATCCGGAGCGATATGCGTCTGCCGCTCGTGCAACTGGACGAAGCGGCCAGATCGGCAGTCGAAGCCGCCGTCGCGCGGCTTTCCGATGAAAACCTGGTCAGCGCTCGCCGTGCTTTGCCCGCCATGCCGGCCCGGGGCCACGCATGTAGTGGGCTTCCGGGCGATAGGCCCTGACCGGCTCGTTACCGAACAAGATCAGCAGCCGGGCGAGCGCCTGCAACAGCCGTGCCGCGAACGACGTCGATGAAGATTTCCGCATCTCAAAAGTCCCATTTGTCGCCGAGATACAGCGGCTGACGCGGCAAGCCGCTGCCATCCACCTCCACATCGGACCGGCGTGGGTGCGCCAACTGCGCGCGCGTTGCGGCGCGCAGCCGCAATTCGTTGCGTACCCGCCGGATCTTTGCGGCGGCGATGGTCCGATGGATCTTCTTCAGGGCCACGCGCAGGCGGCGGAGCGCACGGCTGATGGAAAAGCCGTCTGCCGAACCGTATCGTCCGTCATGGTGCGAGCTGAAAAATGTCATGTTCGTCTTTCCGATTTCGGCGCGAAGCGTGCCGGATGATCGAACATGCGAAGGCAGGCGTAGGATATCGAGAGGCTTGGCGGGGCTTCCGCATAGGCAAGGCATAAGGATTGGCAAGATCGAGGGTGTCGTGCGGCGCAATGCCGGGCCGGATCGGCATTCCGGCCCTGCCGCACGGCGCCAACCCCGTTGTAGGAACCGATCTGCAGCGATAGTTTCGCGCAAGGCCGCGTGTCCCGGCGCAGCGCGGCGTCTTCATTGCAGGAGGTATCCTCCCTGCAGGAGAAGGTATAGAATACTGGCGAGCCAGCGATCCGGCAGGCGGGGTGAAGATCATGACTGCCATATCGATTAAACGAATAGTCCTTGCGCTACTGGCCGTGTTTGCGGTCGGTGGCGCTGTCTTCGCCATTCAGTATGTCCGCCGCGAACCTCCGGCTGACACCATGGCTGCAATGACCGCGCCGGCGATCTCAGGGGCGGCCTCCGGGACGCGAGAACAAAGCGCGGCCCCGCTCGCAACGGCCAAGTCGGAAGCAAATGCCGTCGTGGACGCGTTGATCGGACGCCCGCCGGCGCCGGAGAGCAGCGACGGCGTGCCGACATTCGACGTGGCCCGCATCGAGCCGTCGGGCGAAGCCGTCATCGCGGGCCGGGCAACGCCAGGCGCAACGGTGGAGTTGCTGCGTGACGGCGAAGTGCATGATCGTGCCGTAGCAGACGCTTCCGGACAATTCGTCATTGTCCCACCCAAGCTCCCTTCAGGTACCTATGACCTGACACTGCGCTCGAAACAGGCTGACGGCACGGTGGCGACATCCAAACAGCGCGTGACGGCCGCGCTGGAGCCGAGATCGACTGAGCGGCCGGTCGTGGCGCTGGTCACACCGAACAAGCCCACCGTCGTGCTGTCGCAACCGGCCGGGCCGAAGCCGGCGGCTGGCGCGGTGGTCGTGGAGACGGTCGAGATGGAGCCCGGCGGCAAGTTTCATGTCAGCGGGCAGGCACGCCCCGGCGCGGCCTTGAGGCTTTATCTCAACGACAGCTTCGTGACGTCGGTAACGGCCGGCACGGATGGGCGGTTTGCCGTCACCATCAATGAAGGGGTTGCGCCGGGCAATTACCGCGTCCGGCTGGACGAGGCGTCGAGCACCGGCACGGTACGTGCACGCGCCGAGGTGCCGTTCAGTGCCCCCGATACCACCGCGTCGGTGTCGGCGCAGGCCGCGGCATCCAAGCGTGCGGACTCAGCGCAACAGCCGCAGCTTGCGGCCGCGGGGGCTACCGCCTTGCCGGACAGCGGCTCGTCACCCTCCGCCGTGGTGGTGCCGAAGATCACGACCACGACAGTTTCCCGCGGCGACAGCCTCTGGCGCCTCAGCCAGCAATCATATGGCGCCGGCATGCGCTATGCCGTGATTTACAAGGCGAACAAGGAACAGATCCGCAATCCCAACCTGATCTATCCCGGCCAGATCTTCGTGCTTCCTTCGCAGTAAGACTGCCGTGCCGGGTATCGCTTCGGTCAATCGGATCAGATGAGTGGGCCGTCATTGCGAGGAGCAAAGCGACGAAGCAATCCATTTCGCCGCAAGCGGAGACGTGGATTGCTTCGCTGCGCTTGCAATGACGGAGGAGCGAGAACCGCGCTACTCCGCCGCCGATTGCAGCGCCACCTTTTCCGCACGCACGGCGCAGAACTTGAATTCGGGGATCTTGCCGAACGGGTCGAGCGCGGGGTTGGTGAGCAGGTTCGCCGCCGCCTCCGCGTAACAGAACGGCATGAACACCATGTTCTCGGGCACATCGCGGTCGGAGCGTATCTTGACCTCGACGGCGCCGCGGCGGGTCTGCAGACGGATGAAATCGCCGGGCCAGACGCCGAGCTTGCGCATATCCTTCGGCGACATGAACGCCACCGCCTCCGGCTCGATCTGGTCGAGCACCTGCGCACGCCGCGTCATCGAGCCGGTGTGCCAGTGCTCGAGCACGCGGCCCGTCGACAGCACCATCGGATATTCGGCGTCGGGCAGCTCATCCGGCGGGATCACTTTGGCGGGCACGATCTTGCCGCGGCCGCTCGCGGTCGGGAAACCGGTCGTGAAGATGATCTCATTGCCGGGCTTGCTCGGATCATCCGCCGGATAGGTGACGGCTCCTTCGCGCACCAACCGTTCCCAGCTGATGTTCTTGAGCGAGGGCATCAGCTGCGCCATCTCGGTGTAGACGTCGCCGGGACCCGAATAATTCCACGGCAGCCCCATGCGCTTGCCGATCTCCTGGATGATCCAGAGATCCTGCCGCGCGTCACCCGGCGGCTTGATCACCTGGCGCGCGAGCTGCACGCGGCGATCGGTGTTGGTGAACGAACCGTCCTTTTCCGCGAACGCTGAGGCCGGCAGAATGACGTCGGCGTGGAACGCGGTCTCGGTGACAAAGAGATCTTGCACCACGAGATGATCGAGCATGGCGAGCGCCTGGCGCGCATGCTGTAGATCGGGGTCGGACATCGCGGGGTTCTCGCCTTCGATGTACATGCCCTTGATCTCGTCGGCGTGAATCGCATTCATGATCTCGACCACGGTGAGGCCGCGCACGGGATCGAGGTCCCGGTTCCACAGCTTCTCGAAGTTGCCGCGCATGTCGTCGCGGCCGACGGGCTGGTAGTCGGGCAGGAACATCGGGATCAGGCCGGCGTCGGAGGCGCCCTGCACGTTGTTCTGACCGCGGAGCGGATGCAACCCCGTGCCGGGACGGCCGACCTGGCCGGTGATCAGGGCAAGCGCAATCAGGCAGCGCGCGTTATCGGTGCCGTGGACATGCTGGCTGATGCCCATGCCCCAGAAGATGATCGAGGACTTTGCGCGGGCGTAGGTTCTGGCGACCTCGCGCAGGGTCTCGGCATCGACGCCGCAGATCGGTGCCATCTTCTCCGGCGTGAACTCCTTGATCTTCTCCTCGAGGTCCTGGAATCCCTCGGTGTAACCCGCAATATACTGGTCGTCGGTCAGGCCTTCGGTGATGATCGTGTTGATCATCGCATTGAGCATGGCGACGTCGGAGCCCGGCTTGAACTGCAAATGCTTCGTCGCGTGACGCGACAGCGCCTGCCTGCGCGGATCCAGCACGAAGAGTTTCGCACCTTTCTTCGCCGCGTTCTTGATGTAGGTCGCTGCGACCGGATGGTTCACCGTCGGGTTGGCACCGATCACGATGATGACCTCGGCGTCCATTGCGGCTGCGAACGGCGCCGACACCGCGCCCGAACTCAGACCTTCGAACAGCGCCGCCACGGATGACGCGTGGCACAGCCGCGTGCAATGGTCGACATTGTTGGAGCCAAAGCCGGTGCGCACCAGCTTCTGGAATAGATACGCCTCTTCGTTCGAGCCTTTGGCGGAGCCGAAGCCGGCCAGCGCCTTGACGCCCTTCTCGTCGCGAATCCTCACGAGGCCCTTGGCCGCGATATCCAGCGCTTCTTCCCACGAGGCTTCGCGGAAATGCGTGAAGGGATTGGCCGGGTCGACCTGGTCGTTGGCGTCCTTCTTCGCATTCGGCAGCCGCACCAGCGGCTTGGTCAGCCGATGCGGGTGATGGATGTAGTCGAAACCGAAGCGGCCCTTGACGCAGAGACGGTTGTGGTTGGCGGGGCCATCGCGGCCCTCGGCGTAAATGATCTTCTCGTCCTTGACCTGATAGGTGACCTGACAGCCGACGCCGCAGAACGGGCACAGCGAGTCGACCTTCTTGTCGGCATAGGTCACGCGGGTCTGGTTTTCGTCCAGCATCACCGAGGGCATCAGCGCCCCGGTCGGACAGGCCTGCACGCATTCGCCGCAGGCCACGCAGGTCGATTCACCCATGGGGTCGTCGAAGTCGAACACGATCTTGGCTTCGTGGCTGCGATAGGCCATGCCGATGACGTCGTTGACCTGCACCTCGCGGCAGGCGCGTACGCACAGGCCGCACTGGATGCAGGCATCGAGGTTGACGCTCATCGCGGGATGGCTGGCGTCGCCCGCCCAGCGTTCAGCCGCCGGGAAACGGCTCTCGGTCACCTCGACCTTTTCGGCCCAGTGCCAGAATTTCGAATCGGGATCGTGCGAGGTCTCGCGCGCCGGCTGGTCGGCGACCAGAAGCTCCATCACCATCTTCTGCGCGGCGACGGCGCGGGCGCTCTCGGTCTTCACCTTCATGCCGACGCTGGGCGTACGCTTGCAGGATGCGGCCAGCACGCGCTCGCCCTCGATCTCGACCATGCAGGCGCGGCAATTGCCGTCCGGCCGGTAGTCCGGCTCCGGCGAATAGCACAGATGCGGTATTTCCTTCTGGTGGCGTTTTGCCACTTGCCAGATGGTTTCGCCCGCGTTGGCCTCGACCTGCTTGCCGTCGAGTTCGAACTGTATCTTGGTCATTCCGCGGCCTCTTTCGGCACGAATTCTTCCGGAAAATATTTGATGACTGACGTCAGCGGATTCGAGGCGGCCTGGCCGAGACCGCAGATCGAGGCATCGCGCATCGCCTGGCTCAACTGGTCGAGCAGTTCGCGGTCCCAGACCGGCTTCTCCATCAGGAGCGCGGCCTTCTGGGTGCCGACCCGGCACGGCGTGCACTGGCCGCAGCTTTCATCCTCGAAGAACTTCATCAGGTTGAGCGCCGCGTCCTTCACGCTGTCCTGCTCGGACATGATGATGACGGCGGCCGAGCCGATGAAGCAGCCGTATTTTTCCAGTGTGCCGAAATCGAGCGGGATGTCGTCCATCGAGGCCGGCAGGATGCCGCCGGAGGCGCCGCCCGGCAGATAGGCGTGGAAGGTGTGGCCATCGGCCATGCCGCCGCAGTACTCATCAATCAGTTCACGCACGGTAAGGCCGGCCGGCGCCAGCTTGACGCCCGGATTCTTGACGCGGCCGGACACCGAATAGCTGCGCAGGCCGTGCCGGCCGTTGCGGCCGTGCGAATTCCACCAGGACGGCCCCTTCTCGACGATATCGCGCACCCAGAACAGCGTCTCGATATTGTTGATCAGCGTCGGCAATCCGAACAACCCGACCTGGAACGGATAAGGCGGCTTGTGGCGCGGCAGACCGCGCTTGCCTTCGATGCTCTCGAGCAGCGAGGATTCCTCGCCGCAAATGTAGGCGCCGGCGCCACGACGGATGTGTATCGTCGGGCCGCCCGGCGGCAGCTTGGCGAGTTCGATAGGAAGCAGTTTTAGCGCGGCCGGATATTCGTCGCGGAGATAGATGTAGACATCGCTCGCATCGACGATATGCGCGCCGATCAGCGTGCCCTCAAGAAACCGATGCACGTCGCGAAGCAGGTAGAAGCGATCCTTGAAGGTGCCGGGCTCGCCCTCGTCGCCGTTGACCGCCATCAGCCGCGGGCCGGGCTCGCCGAGCACGGCGCGCCATTTGCGCCCCGTCGGGAATCCGGCGCCGCCCAATCCGCGCAGGCTGGAATCGTCGAGCGCCTTGAGGATGTCTTCCTTGCTGACACGGCCGGCTCGCAGGTCGTTCAAAAGCTTGTAGCCGCCGTCCTTCACATAGGCATCGTAGTCGACGTACTCTGGAATGATCGGATGGGTTTCGCCGCGCTCAGCCGTCGCCAGCACTTCGGACGTCGTCGCACTGAAAACGTAGTGGTGACCAACCTCCGCCACCGGCGCCACATCGCAAAGCCCGACGCAGGGCGCGCGCACCACGCGAATGCCGGGGCCGGCCTTGTCCTGCAATTCATGCAGCAGCTTTTCCGCGCCCATCATCGCGCAGGTCAGCGAATCGCAGACGCGGATGGTCAGCGGCGGAATGTCCGCCTCGCCTTCCTTCACGATGTCGAAATGCGCATAGAACGTCGCGGTCTCGAACACTTCCGCAAACGACAGCTTCATCTCGTCGGCCAGCGCCGCCAGATGCGCGGCTGAAATCTGGTGGTACTTGTCCTGGATCAGATGCAGGTGCTCGATCAGGAGATCGCGGCGCCGCGGGCGATCGCCGAGCAGGAGTTCGATCTCGTGGGCGGCGGTGGGATCGACCTGGCGGCCCTTCGGCGTCGCCTTGGCCCGCTTCCGCCCTGCGCCCGGATGTTCGAACGAGCGGACTTCGTGCACGTTGTGGACAGTCATAGATAAGCGTCTCGTTCACTGGACCTCGATTAGATCGACTCTAATCACTGGTATGCCAGATGCCAAGCCAATTATGGCGTCTAAATAAGTATTTAAGTCGCCGGTGATGACGGGCTCGGGCGTTCGAGCCCTCGGCGACACGCGTCGGTGTCGCTTTACCTGACGAGGTAATCACAGCTCGAAACGATCCCAAGATCAATAAAGCCATCCTATGCTGCGATTGCGAAGGCGTATCGATCGAACCCTGCGGAAACCGTAGCCGCAAAAGGCACCGCGGGAGCCGTGCTGGTCCCGCGGTGTCTTGTTCATCAGAGGATCTTGACGGCGCTTTCCAGCGTCTTCCAGACGCCCCAGGCCAGCGGAATGCCGACGAAGGCCCAGAACAGCGCCGCCCTGGCGTCGAGCCCGCCGAAGCCGATGCCATAGGAGCCTGATGGTCCCGAGTTCCCGGCGCTCGCCGTTGCCGCCTGCAGCTTGGCGACCTCGGCATCGCTCATGTGCCACTTCTTGTCGACCGGCTTGATCAGGTAGTTGCAGATCAGGCCCGCGACCAGCATCGCACACAGGATGTACATGGTGGTGTTGTAGAGCTGATCACGCGGCACGCCGGCGGCGAGCTGGAATTCGCGGATGTAGTTCACGACCACGGGACCGATGATGCCCGCAGTCGACCATGCCGTCAGCAGCCGGCCATGGATGGCGCCGACGAACTGGGTACCGAACATGTCGGCGAGATAGGCCGGCACAGTCGCGAAGCCGCCACCATACATCGACAGGATGATGCCGAAGCCGAGCACGAACAGAAGCTTCGAGCCCATCTCTGCGAATGTCGGCGCCAGCGCGTAGAGCGCGATGCCGAGGATGAAGAACGTGTAGTAGGTGTTCTTGCGGCCGATCTTGTCCGACAGCGAGGCCCAGAAGAAGCGGCCGCCGATGTTGAACAGCGAGAGCAGTCCGGCGAAGCCGGCGGCGATACCGGCAATTGTCGCCTTCTGCGTCGCATCGAGCTGGTTGAAGCCGACGTCGGGCAAGCCGATCAGCTTGCCGGCGAAGATTTCCTGCAGCATCGGCGAAGCCATGCCGATCACACCGATACCGGCCGACACGTTGAGGCACAGCACCCACCAGATCAGCCAGAACTGCGGCGTCTTGTGCGCGTCCTTCAGATGGACGTGGTTCTGCGAGATCATCGCATTGGCCTTCGCCGGCGGCGTCCAGCCGTCGGGCCGCCAGCCCGCCGGCGGAATCCGGTAGCGGAAGGCGCCGATCATCATGAACACGAAATAGATCACGCCCATCGCGACGAAGGTTTCCCAGACGCCGACCGAGGTCGGGGTCTTGAAATAGTTCATCAGCAGATTGGCCAGCGGCGCGCCGATCATGGCGCCGCCGCCGAAGCCCATGATGGCCATGCCGGTCGCCATGCCGCGCCGGTCCGGGAACCATTTCACCAGCGTCGACACCGGCGAGATGTAACCGAGACCGAGACCGATGCCGCCGATCACGCCCGAGCCCAGCCACAGCAACCAGAGCTGATGCGTGTAGACGCCGATCGCGCCGAGAAAGAGCCCGCCGCACCAGCACATCGCCGACACGAAGCCGGCCTTGCGGGGACCGACGCGTTCGAGCCAGCCGCCCCACACCGCCGCGGCAATGCCGAGCAGCACGAAGAACAGCGTGTACATCCAGCCCATGCTGGCGACCTTCCAGTCGCAGCTAGTGGTGAAGAGCTCCTGGACCAGCGTCATGTCCGCGCACGCCTTCGGCGCGTTCAGCCCGATCGCGCGCGACAGCGGCAGCCAGAACACGCTGAAGCCGTAAGCCATGCCGATGCACAGATGAATGCAAAGCGCCGCCGGCGGCACCAGCCAGCGATTGAAGCCGGCTGTCGCGATCGTGCGCTCTTTGTCTAGGAATCCTGTTCCTGCACCGGGGATACTCCCGGCGCTGCTGATAGATGTCATCGCTATTTTCCCCTGCGGCCCATTGTTGAACTGGGCGTTTATTACCGTCTTCGATCCCGTCGTCGTCAGCCATATGGTGGAACAACCCCATCCTGCTGTTCCACGCCTTTTGCGAACGCGCGGGGATCGCCACGCGCGTTCGGAAACTGAACCACCCTGATGTTCTGATTATGCGCGCAGCAATGCCGGCCAATTGAGGTGAGATTTTGCCGGCGTCACATGCGCGGCCGACAGCTCACATCGACTGCGCATCGCAGGTCTTCACTCCTCCCTTTCTGCTTGTTGAAAAGGAGTGAGCAATCCATGTGCCAAATCGCTCGATGCAGGAAATCAATGACTTGTGAATGACCGCGGCGCAACCAAAGACAAAATGTCCGGACTTCGCTGGACAAAATGTCCCGATAGTCCGGATCAGTCGGCCTCTGGAAGCCAGATGCGGAATGTGCTCCCGCGACCGATTTCGCTTTCCACCGTAATCTGGCCACGCTGTCGCTTGATTAGCGTCTGACTGATGGAGAGACCAAGGCCGGTGCCTTCCCTTCGCTTCGTCGTAAAGAAGGGATCGAAGACTTTTTCCACGACGTCGGGTTCCATCCCGATTCCGGTGTCGCCGACCTCGATGACGATGCCTGGCATGCCGTCGCGGTCGGCGTCGCATGAACGAAGCGTCAGGCGTCCGCCATCCGGCATGGCGTGAATCGCGTTGACGATCAGGTTGATCAGCACCTGCTGCAGCTCGGTGCGGTTCATCAGGACCAGGCGGCTGGCCCGATCTTCTCTCACAACCGTGATTTCCGTCTTGTTGAGGAGATGCTGCACCAGCGGCAGGCAGTCCGCCACGACGGCTCCGGGCATATGACGTTCGACATAGCCGGCATATTCCTCCGGGCGGGCGAACTGCAGGAGCTTGGTGACGATCTGGCTGATCCGGTAGATCTGCTCGTCGACCAGGCGAAACTCGACCTTGGCCTTTTCGACCTCGTCGCCGATCACGCCTCGGATGACGTCGAGATTGCCCTGCATCACCGCGATCGGATTGTTGATCTCGTGCGCCACACCCGCGGTGATCTCGCCGATCGCCGCGAGCTTTTCCGACATGATGAGCTGCTTGGTGGTCGCCTCCAGCTTCAGGTTGGCGAGTTCGAGGTCGCGTGTCCGCTCACGCACCCGCGTGTTCAGCTCCTCGTTCCACTGGCGCAACTGGCGGTCACGCTCCTGAATCTGGTCGAGCAAGGTGTCGAGGTGAAACGCCACGCGGCCAATTTCGTCGCCCGACACCGGCAATTTGGTGCGCGCCGCAAGATTGCCGCTCTCCACTTCGCCGATCGTCGCGGTGACGCGCTCCAGCGGCATGAAGATCGACTGCGCCCAGCGCAGGAAGATCGGCACGGTGGCCGCCGTGATCACGATGAACGCAAGCGCAATGATCAGGAGCGTTTCGAGCTTGGCGTCGTTGAACGGCTTCTGCAGAAATCCGACATAGAGCATGCCGACGCGCTTGCCATAGGTATCGACGAGCGGCTCGTAGGCCGAGATGTACCAGTCGTTGACGACGAAGGCGCTGTCGAGCCAGGTTCGTCCCTCGCCCAGCACCGCGGACCGCACCGCCGCCGACACCCGCGTCCCCAACGCGCGCCGTCCCTCGAACAGGCGGACATTGGTCGAGACCCGCACGTCATCCAAAAACAGCGTCGCCGTTCCCTGGCTGCCTTCCGGCAGGCTGGCCGCCTGATAGACGAGGTCGTTGATCGTATCGATGAATTCCAGATTCTGGTTCAGCAGAATCCCGCCGACGAGCGCGGCCGGTCCGCCGCCGGGCGCCGTCGCGCGGCTCGCCGCATGCACCACCATGCCATGGGTTTCCATGCTGCGATCGGTCGGCACCGCATTCGGCGTCGGCACCAGATCGAGGCGCGCGCGCTCGGCAAGATCAGGCGAGATCGCCGCAAGCTCATCGCCGGTAAAGATATCGATGCCCGTCGACGGGGATTGGCCCGACAGCGCCGAAGCGATGATCGGCCAGTCGGATCTCGGCGTCCCCTTCAGCGCGGGTGACGAGGCGACGACCTTTCCATTGGCATCGATCAAATAGAGGAAGTCGAGACCGATCTCCTTGCGGGACTGTTCAAGCAACGTCTCGACGGCCGAGAGCGCTTCCTGCTCCTCGACCTCCCGGAAGCGGAACGAGAGGCTGAGCCCGCGGATCTGAACGCCGGTCTTTTCCAGAATGCGCGCCAGATATTGGTGGGCGATGGTGAGATCGCCGTTCACCTTCGAGATAAGGGTGGCGTCGAACCGCGCATTCCAGCGATAGGCAGCTACCGCAAGCAGCAGCGGCAGGATGACCAGCATCGGCAGAAGCGCAATGGCGAGCAGCCGGAAGCGGACGGATCGCCCGCGCAACGGTTCCTCGATATTCTCCCGATCACCCATTCCATAACGCGAGTTTGCGGTCGATGGTCTTGCGCGAAATACCGAGCCGCCGCGCCGCTTCCTCGCGGTTGCCGCCGGTCTCCTTCAGGACCGAAAGAATATGCCGGCGCTCCAGATCCGCCAGACTGTCGGCCGTGGCAGCCTGGCCATCGTTCCGCGGACCTGCGAAGTCGTCCGGGAATGCGCCGAGGATCAAGGTGCGCTCGATCAGATTGCGCAATTCGCGGACATTGCCGGGCCAGTCGTAGCTCGCCAGCGCAGCGCGTACGGCTCCGTCGATCGGAACCGGCGGCATGCCGAGCTGCATCGAGAGCTTGTTCATGAAGATGGAGGCGAGCTCCTGCACGTCGTCACCGCGGTCTTTCAGCAGCGGCAGATGAATCTGCATGACGTTCAGGCGGTAATAGAGATCGGCGCGAAACCGCCCCTTCTCTACTCGCTTCTGCAGATCGGCATTGGTCGCAAAGATGAAGCGCAGATCGACCGGCACTTCGCGCTCGGCCCCGACCGGGCGGACGCGGCGGTCCTCCAGCACGCGGAGCAGCTTGCTCTGCATCGGCAGCGGCAGTTCGCCGATTTCGTCGAGGAACAGCGTGCCGCCATGCGCATAAAGAAACAGGCCTTCGCGCCCGCCTTCGGCACCGGTGAAGGCGCCCTTGAGGTGACCAAACAGCTCCGCCTCGATCATCTCGGGCGGAATCGCGGCGCAATTGACCGGCACGAAGGGCTTGTCGGCGCGATCGGACAATGAGTGAATCGAGCGCGCCGCGACTTCCTTGCCGGTGCCGGATTCGCCGGTGAGAAGGATCGATGTCGGCAACGGGGCGACGCGTGCAATGGTTTCGCGCACGCTGCGGGCCGCCGGCGACTCGCCGATCAGATTATCGCGTAAAAAGGTGCGATCGGATGACGCCCGCAGCGCATAGCGCAGCACATAGTTCTCGCGCTGCAGCCGCACCCGGTCGAGACAGCGTGCGACCGCATTGAGGATCTGGTTGGAGCGGAACGGTTTCAGCACGAAATCGACCGCGCCGGCGCGCAGCGCCTGAATGGCGGTGTCGAGATCGGCATAGGCGGTGATCAGGATGGCGTCGGCAAAGAAGCCGACGGCCCGCTGCTCCGCCAGCCAGTCGACGCCATTCTTGCCCGGCATGATGTTGTCGAGGATGACGATGTCGAACCGGCTCTTGTCGAGCTTGCGCGAAGCCTCGTCCGTATCGGCCGCCTCCTCCACATGCTTGCAGCGCGGCCCCAGCGTGCGCATGAGGAAATTGCGCATGCCCGGCTCGTCATCGATGATCAGGATCGAGGCCTGCGCCAGTGCGCTGAACTCAGTCCCGCCGGCCGATTTGCCGAGCTTTGCCGCCGGTTCGTTGACCGCGGCAGTCGGTGCCGCTGCGCTCGCCTTCGATGTCGGGAAGTTCATGCCGGGATTTCTAGGGCCGTATGTCGCACCCGGCAATCGTACGTTCTAATGAAGGTCGTTGTTCCCTTGCGAGGGTGGCAGGCGCCAGCCACTACGCATTCGCTTTTTCTATCGACCCATTTGATTTTTCTATCAAAAACACGATCCGGCCCTGGCTGCGCTCGGTGATTTCGACCTTGTCACCGGTCTCGCGAATGAGGTTCGGGATATCGATCACCGACAGGGGATCGGTGCACAGCACTTCCAGCCGATCGCCGGGCGGCAGGCTCTTCAGCGCCTTGCGCGTCTTCAGCGCCGGCAAGGGGCATTTCAGCCCGGCCAGGTCGAGTTTTGTCGTGGTCATGGTGCGACCATGGCGAAGCGGGCCCGCATCGTCAACGGACATCAGTTGACGAGCCCTGCATAGGACAGAAACCCGACTATCTGGCCGGGCGAGACCTGCGTGACGTCTTCGCCGAGTTCGACGAGGCCATCGGTGTCCGCCAGCGAGGACAGAAGCCCCGCACCTTCGCGTGGAAACTTGACCGCTTCCAGCCCGCCGTCCGCGGCCTTGCGCAAGGTGACGCGGACGTATTCGCGGCGCGAAATCTTCTTCTTGTAGGCGAAGGCCGCACGAACCGGCATCGGCGTCAGCGGCTCCGGCCGCGCGCCCGACAGCGCCAGGATCGTCGGCCGCACCACATGCACGAAGGTGACAAAACTCGCCACCGGATTGCCGGGCAATCCGATGAAGGGCGTGCCGCCGATGATGCCCATCGCAACGGGGCGTCCCGGCTTGATCGCCATGCGCCACAGCACCAGCCGGCCGACGCTCTCGACGCTTGCCTTGACGTGATCCTCCTCGCCGGTCGATACGCCGCCGGTGGTGAGGATCAAATCGTGCGCGGCCGCCACGTCCTGCAGGGCGCGTGCGAGCGTGGCGCGGTCATCCCTGATGATCCCGAGATCGCTGACCTCGCAGCCAAGACGTGCCAGCATCGCCATCAGCATGAAGCGGTTGGAATCGAACAGTTGCGCCGCCGCGCGCGCTTCGCCGGGTGAAGCCAGCTCATTGCCGGTAGAGAACACGGCGACGCGAAGGCGTCTGACGACCTCGATTTCGGTCAAACCAAAGGCCGCCGCGAGCGCAACGTCCTGCGGCCGCAGCCGCTGGCCGGCCTGCAGCGCCGCAAAACCGGCGGGAATATCCTCGCCCGCCGGCCGCACATTGGCGCCCGCCTTGAGGCCCGCGGGAAGCACGACCTTGTCGCCGTCGACGCGGACGTCCTCCTGCATGAACACGGTATCGGCGCCATCAGGCATCGGCGCGCCGGTAAAGATTCGCACCGCCTGTCCCGGCTTGAGCGGGGCAGATGCGGCGCTGCCCGCCTGGACACGGCCGATCACCGCAAAAGTTCGCTCGTCCTTCTGCGGCAGGTCGCGGCTCGACACCGCATAACCGTCAACGGCGGAATTGGTGAAGGGCGGCAGCGGCAGCGGCGCCAGAATATCATGCGCGAGAACACGGCCATCAGCCTGCGCCAGCGCGGCGGTCTCGACATCGACCACCGGCGTCACGCGCGCAGCAATGAGGCCCACGGCCTCATCGACCGACATCATCGGGCCGCCGAAGGCAAAGCAATCGTCGGACAATTGCGCCATGTGTCTGGTCAGCCCTCAGCTTCGCATTTGGCCAAGACCTCTTCGAGCGAGATCGCCGATTTCAGCATCATCGCCGTCACCGCCTCGATATCGTCGAGATGGGCGGTCGGCAGCGTGGTTTCAACCGCCGTGTCGGTCGCAATGCCGACAATGCCGCCATCGTCGGGGAACAGCAGCGGCTTGCCATTGGCGGCGCGATGAACCTCGATCTTGCGATGCGGTTCGCGCTTGAATCCTTCGACGACAACGAGATCGACCGGCGACATCTTCGCCAGCAGTTCCGGCAGTCGTGGCTCGCTGGCACCGCGCAATTCACGCATCAGGGCCCAGCGCTGGCTGGAGGACACCAGCACCTCGGCCGCGCCGGCCTCGCGGTGCCGCCAGGAATCCTTGCCGGGCACGTCGACATCGAAGGCATGATGGGCATGCTTGATCACGGAGACGCGCAGGCCCTGTTTGGCGAATTGCGGGATCGCCCGCGTCAGCAAGGTGGTCTTGCCGGCGCCGCTCCATCCCGCGAGGCCTATTACTTTCATTTCGTTCTCCGGAACCGGCTTCGGCCGTCATTGCGAGGAGCGAAGCGACGAAGCAATCCATGCTTCCTTTTGCTGCGGTATGGATTGCTTCGCTTCGCTCGCAATGACGGCGTTGGCCGCATTGTTCATACTCGGAAATGCTTTATATCGGCTGGACGCCATTGTCATGCTAACCTGCGTCCTATGATGAAGATGGAAAAAGCCCCGGCCCCCCTGATCGTGCCGAATCCCGATGATCCGCGGCTGACCGAGCGCGTCGCCGGGACCGACCAGACCGGCGCCGCCGTCGAAATCCGGGTGCCGGTCGAGCGGCCGCTGACGCTGTATCTGAACGCGCAGGAGATCGTCACCATGATGACGATCGGCGACTATCCGGAATATCTGGCGCTCGGCTATCTCCTCAACCAGAACATGCTGAAATACGACGACGTCGTCACCGAGGTCGAGTACGACGACGACCTGCAGGTCGTGGTGGTCCGCACCGCGCACCACACCAACTTCGAGGCGAAGCTGAAGAAGCGCACGCAGACTTCCGGCTGCGCCCAGGGCACCGCGTTCGGCGACCTCCTGGAAGCCGTGGAAAGCGTGGCGCTGCCGAAGGCCGAGCTGCGCACCTCCTGGCTCTACGAGATGACGCGCGCCATCAACACCATGCCTTCGCTCTATCTGGAAGCCGGCGCGATCCATGGCTGCGTGCTGTGCAAGGAAGGCGAGCCGGTCTGCTACACCGAGGATGTCGGCCGTCACAACGCCGTCGACAAGATCGCCGGCTGGATCTATCGCCATGGCGTCGATCCCGCCGACAAGATCCTCTACACCACCGGCCGCCTCACCTCGGAGATGGTGATCAAGACAGTACGGATGGGTATTCCCATTCTCGTCTCGCGCTCCGGCTTCACGGCGTGGGGCGTCGAACTGGCGCGGCAGGTCGGGCTGACGCTGGTCGGACGCACGCGCGGCAAGCGCTTCATCGCGCTGTCTGGACAGGAGCGGATCGTGTTCGACCAGAACCTCGACTATGTCGAGGAGGAATCCGCGCGGCACAAACGCAAGGGCGAAGAGCGTGACGACTAGAATTCCCGGCGTTCTCCTGGCGGGCGGACTGGCGCGGCGCATGGGCGGCGGCGACAAGCCGATGCGCACCATCGGCGGCCGCACCATTCTCGATCGCGTGATCGCGCGGCTTACGCCGCAATGCGATGGCCTCATCCTCAACGCCAATGGCGATCCGGCGCGCTTTGCGGCGTTCGGCCTGCCGGTCATCGCCGATGGCGTCGCCGATTTTCCCGGCCCGCTCGCCGGTATTCTAGCGGCGCTCGACTGGGCCGCGGCCAACCGGCCCGATGTAAAACTTGTTCTCAGTGCCGCCGCAGACTGCCCGTTCCTGCCGCGCGACCTGGTGACGCGGCTACATGATGCACTGGAAGCGGAGAATGCGGAATTGGCTGTCGCCGCTTCCGACGGTCAGTCGCATCCGGTGATCGGCTTATGGAGCGTCGGCTTGCGCGAAGAGCTCCGTCACGCCCTAGTGGTCGAGGACGTCAGGAAGATCGATCGCTGGACCGCGCGCTACAGGCTGGCGACGGTGACATGGCCGGTCGAACCACTTGACCCCTTCTTCAACGCCAACACCATGGACGACATTGCGGAAGCGGAACGGCTGGCCGTTCTGGATGGCGGTTAGGCAGCCAGATTGCCGCAGGTTGAACCCGGCCGCGGCCGGTGGCGACCACTGAATATCCCAAGCGGGCAACCAGCCCCGCCATAGATCTGGAAATGCAGATGCGCGAACTTTCGGGTATCCTGACTTTCATCGTTCGGGCCGCCGATTTCGCCCTGGACGTCGTGCTGTTCATCTCGGACTGGCGCAAGCTTGCTGGAATGTGGACCGGAAGCGACAAGCTCGTCGCCGTGCCAGCGGAGGCAAAAATCCTTTCCCCGGCGGCGCAGCGCGCACTGGCCGAGGCCGAACGGCGCAACCAGTTCCTTTACCTGTCGCGCAAGTAACGCCGGACTCCCCGGCTACCCGGATATTGACGGAATCGGTCGTGATTTCGGGTTCAGATTAAATACGATTTAATGTACCTGCCGATAAACTGCCCCCGCGGAATTAACGCGAGGCCGTCGCCATGTTTGGACGCAGGACAAGTTTCGGCACGAGGCAGCCAACCCTTGCCGAAATAAGAGAAATGCCTCGGACACCCGACGCAGATGGCGTAACCCGCGTTATCCCGAAGGAAATCTGGGACGATCCGAAGATCGGCAACATGCTGCGGGAATGCGGCTTTGCCCCGGATGATCCGCGCAACATCCTGCCCACGGCAGACGATTATATCGCGCTTTTCGCCGCCGCCAGGAAGCGGCTGGATGAGCGCACCGAGACCTTCAACCGTGAAATGACCGCGCGCCATGGCTATTGCCGTGCCGCGCCGTTTCTGGTGATCGACCACACGATCTGGGACGGCGAGCACGGTGCATTTCTGTATGCCTCGATGAACCTCATCGGGTTCGATGAGTGGAACGTGCTCATGCTCGCCACGGATATGCCTACCAAGGAGGCCTGCGACATCGCAGGTCATCCCGGCTCGATACCGGCGGTTACCGAAGTCATGACCACGCGGGTCATCGATTGGAAGCAGCGCCACGAGACCGCGCTCGAGGCCTACGGTGTCACGGCGATGGGCGGCCAAGGCATGACGCAGGAGCAATACGAGGCCGAAAAGGACGCGCTGCGCCGGGAGATCGTCGACAACGTCGGCTGGATGAAATCCCGCATCATCAGCGAACTGTTGCGCGTTCAGGGTTAGAAAAATCACGCCGCCAGCGGCACGGTCCAGGCGTCGTAGCCGTAGACCCAGTCGGTATCGGTCTTTCCGCTGAGCCAGGTGTTGGCGCGCGAGGTTTGCTGGATGCGCGATGTCCGCTCCTTGCGCGTCACCTCAAAGCGGCGAAACGCGTTCGCAATGCCTTCTCGCTCGACACCGTCGAGGCAGCGCGACAGTACGGCGGCATCCTCGATCGCCATCGCCGCGCCTTGCGCCATGTAGGGCGTCATCGGGTGGCAGGCGTCGCCGAGCAGCGTCACGTTGCGGTCCGACCAGCGGTCCAGTGAATTGCGGTCGACGATCGCCCATTTGTGGACGTCGGGGCATGCCGCCAGCACCTGCTCGACCTGCCGGTGGAAGCCGGCGAACGCCTTGCGCAATTCCCTGACATCGCCCTTGGCCGACCACGACTCGATCCGGAATTCCGGCTCGGGCTGGCTGGTGACGAGATAAATTTCGCTGCGATCCGGCTTGACGTAATAGATGACGATATGCCGGTCCTCGCCCCACCATTTGGTGCAATCGTCGATCTTTTCGCCGCCGAGCAGCGCGGCGGGATAGGTGGTGCGATAGGCGATCCGCCCGGTGAAATTCACCGGCGACGTGCCGAACAGAATGTCCCGCACGATCGAATGGACGCCGTCGGCGCCGATCACGGCATCGGCCACGACGGTCACGCCATTGCCGAAGGCCAGCCGAACGCCGTCGCCGCTCTCCTCCAGCCCTATCAGCTTGTGGTTGAGCCTGATGCATGCATCGGGCACCGCGTCGGCAAGCGCCGCATGCAAATCGCCGCGATGCGCCAGAAGATACGGCGCGCCGAATTTCTGCTCGGCGCTTTCGCCGAAGATCATGTCGAACTTGATGTCGCCGCTGCGCCAGTCGCGGTTGTTCCAGGAGCGCGGATAGAAGGACTGCGCACGCAGCCTCGATTCGAGCCCAAGTTCGCGCAGCACCTTCATGGCGTTGCAGCCGATCTGGATGCCGGCCCCCAGCCTCGCGAACTGCGTGGCCTGCTCGTAGACGGTGACCTCGATGCCCACCCGCCTCAGCGCCGCGGCGGCAGCGAGGCCGCCCATGCCGGCACCGATGATCGCAATCGATAGCGGTCTTGCCATTCCGTCCTGCCCGAGCCGCTTCTGTTGGCGGCTTCTTGAGTTCACAAACGCTTCAGGCCGGCCGAAAGCCCGCCTGCACCAGCGCAGCCCGGCCCGCATCCGACGCGAGCGCATCGAGAAACGCCTGCACCGCCGGCCGCTGCTTGCGCGCCTTCACCAGCGCAAAATCATAATGCTCTTCGGCAAAGGGAATGAAACCCAGGTTTGACGCATGTGCGACCGGCGCAATGGTCATGCCCCAGTCGGCGCGGTGCTGCGCGACGGCCGCCGCCACCGCATTGTGCGAGCGCGGCTGATTCCAGTAGCCGTCCGGCCGCGCGCCGCCGAGCAGCCGGTCGATCAAAATACGCGTGCCGGCGCCCTGGTTGCGGTTGACCATGATGCAGGCGGGATCGGCGAGCGCGGCGCGCACCGCGTCTTCCGCCGACAGGCCCTCGAAGCGCCGGTCGCCCTTGCGGAACACGATGCCCTGCATCCGCCGCCAGCCCGGCACCAGCTCGAGCCCGTCGCTGAGATAGGGCGTGTTGTAGGTCTCGCTTTTCTCGTCGAACAGATGGATCGGCGCAAAATCGCACTCGCCGCGCCTGGCGGCGGCAAGGCCACCGAGACTGCCGACCGCGATCGAACGCACGACGAACCCGGTATGGGCTAGCGGCGCGGTGACGAGATCGAGCCCGGTACAATGGCTGCCGACGATGACGAGATCCGGCACCCGGACATGCGGCGTGAACAGCGTCACCTCCGCCTCGCTGCCGGCCGGCATCTGGTCGGCCAGCGCATCGATGCGCAGAAAGCCGTCGGCCTGCGCAAACGAAGTAATGGCGCCGGAGCCCTTTCCTGTCGGGTAGGCGATCAAGCCATCCGCGCCTTCGACCAGCGACACCATGACGAATTCGGTGCGGCCGAGCTCGGAGGCGATCCGCACCGGCACGCGCGCATTGACCTTGGCGTCCGAACGCGGCGGCAGGCCGGCCATCCGCCGCAGCACCGGCACGATCATGTCGTGGAAGGTGAACATCGCCGAGGTCGGAAATCCCGGCAGGATGATGACAGGCTTGCCGTCGCACACCGCAAGGCACAGTGGCTTGCCGGGCTTGAGCGCCACGCCATGCGCGATAATGCCGGGCTTGCCGAGCCGGCCGATGATGCGGTGGGAGACGTCGCCCGCGCCCTTCGACGTCCCGCCCGAAAGCACCAGCATGTCGCTGGTCGCGAGCGCCTTGCGCATCGCGTCTTCGAGCTGCGCTTCATCGTCGGGGATAGCGCCGAGAAAGCGAGCGTCGCCGCCATTCTCGGAAATCGCCGCGGTGACGATCGCGCCGTTGGTGTCGTAGATCGCAGCCGGACGCAACGGCTGGCCGGGCTGCACCAGTTCGTCGCCGGTCGAGATGATGGCAACGCGCGGGCGGCGCGCGACCGAGACTTGCGCGATGCCGCACGCCGCCAGCATGCCGATCTCGCGCGAGCCGATGACCGTGCCGGCACGCAGCAGCGCCTCGCCGCGCGCGATATCGGAACCGGCATAGGAGACAAACTGTCCGGGCGAAGCGGCGCGGCGGATTTCGATCGCGCGCGGTCCCGCCGGCTGCGTATGCTCGACCATGACGACGGCATCCGTTCCGCGCGGCATCGGACCACCGGTCGCGATCGGCGTCGCCGTTCCCGACAGCACTGGCCGCGTCGGCGCGGTGCCGCAGGCAATCACCTCATCGTTCAGCATCACGCGAACAGGTGAAGCTTCACCGGCAGAAGCGAGATCGGCCGAACGCACCGCAAAGCCGTCGACATTGGAGCGATCGAACGGCGGCACGTCGATCGGCGCCACCACGTCCTCGGCAAGCGCGCAGCCGAGAGCGCCAGCGAGCGGACGGATTTCATTCGCTATTGCACGCGGAAACAGGGCGGCTTCGAACCGCGCCAGCGCATCTTCGCGCGAGAGGATCGTCAGGAACTGATCCTGCTCGTTCGTATCGCGATCTTTCGGCGAGGGCATATTGGTCATTCCTGAACTCATATCACTCCCGCAATAGATAGGCATCGACCGGGCTGCCCGCCGCAAATCCTTCCGAGCCGCCCGGCACGGCGAGCCAGGCCTCGGCGCGGGCAATCGCCTCCAGCGACAGTTCGCCTACCGCCAGCGTGCTCCACATGTCCTGCTTCCGTTCCACAAGCACGATCTCGGCGATGCCGACCTGAGATGCAATCTTCCGCGCCAGCGGCAAATTGACTTTCTTGCGTGGTACTCGGCCCGAGAGACGATCGAGCACGGGCAGTGCCAGCGTCCACCATGCCGCAAGGGCCTGGTCCGGCGCGCCCGGCAGCACGACGACGGGAGTCTTGCCGACGCGTCCGATAGCCGCTGTGCGTCCGGGCTGCAGCGCGATGCCGTGGGCGAGAATTTTGCCGCGCGCGGTCAACGCCGTTACTGTCGCATCGGTGCGCCCGACGCCACTGCCGCCGACGATCAGGAGTAGATCGCAAGCGCGCTCATCAAGCGCAGCTCCAATCGATTCGGCATCGCGTCCCGCGGCGGTGAAGGAGATGACTTCGGCGCCGATAGCGCACGCGCTTTCCGTGATCAAAGCCGCCGTCGCACGGCCGCCGGGAACGTTGACGACGCGTAGCCGTGGGCGGCGGACGTTCAAGCGCTCAAGTCCGGCGGCGCGCGCCATCAGGAGATCGTACGACAGCACGCGCTGCCCGGCCTCCACGACGAGACTGCCCCCGGTGATATCGCTGCCGGCCCGGCGCACGCCCTGCCCCGGGATCGCTTCCGCCAACACCTGCAGCATCGGCCCTGACATGTCGACGGCGTCCGAATCCAGCACGCAGTCGCAAGCCTCCGGGATGGCTTCACCAGCCTCCACCCACGCCGGCGCGGCCATTAACGGCAACGGCGAATAAGAGGACGCGCCGACGAGATCGCGGGCGCAAAGCGCGTAACCGTCGATCGAGGCGGTATCGCGCAGCGGATAGGCCTGGAGCGGCGGCATCTCGGCGGCGATACAGTGCAGCGCGTCCGCAAGCGCCAGTTCCGCGGGCGGGACCGCTTCCACACCGTCGAGCAGCATTGCAAGCGCCGCGTCGAGCGGCGTGAGGGAAGCTGGCAGGCGCTGGTGCGGCGTCATGGCCCGGCTATGCCCTGAATCGGGCCGGAAATAAACAGAACCCGCTACCGCTCGCGGTCCACCCCTCCCCTTTCGGCCGGTTGACGACGGTCCAAAATAGTTGCAAATGAGACCAATTGGCGGAGCCAACCGCCGACCGAACGATACGGCCAATCACGCCGTCCTCAGGGAGAAAACGGATGTTCGCCAGGAACCTTTCCAGGCTGGGACTAGTCGTGGCTGCAATGCTGGCACCAGCCGCAGCGCTCGCGCAAATTTCAGATGATGTCGTCAAGATCGGCGTTCTTACCGATATGAACGGGCCGGCGGCGACGCCGACCGGCCAGGGCTCGGTGACCGCCGCTCAAATGGCGATCGAGGATTTCGGCGGCACGGTGCTGGGCAAGCCGATCAGCATTGTGGTCGGCGACCATCAGCTCAAGCCGGACATCGGCGGCGGCATCGCGCGGCGCTGGTATGACGTCGATCAGGTCGATTTGATCGTCGACGTGCCGGTCTCGGCGGTCGGCCTTGCCGTGCAGAACATCGCCAATGAAAAGAAGAAGCTCCTGATCGTGCATTCGACCGGCACGGCGGATTTCCACGGCAAGTTCTGCTCGCCTTACGCTATGCAATGGGTTTTCGATACGCGCGCGCTCGCGGTCGGCACCGCGCAGGCCGTGGTGAAACGCGGCGGCGACAGCTGGTTCTTCATCACCGATGACTACGCGTTCGGCCACTCGCTGGAACGCGATGCCTCGGCCGTGGTCACCGCCAATGGCGGCAAGGTGCTGGGCTCGGTGCGGCCGCCGCTCGCCACGCCCGATCTGTCGTCCTTCGTGCTGCAGGCCCAGGCGTCCAAGGCCAAGATCATCGGCATCGCCGCCGGTCCGCCGAACAACATGAACGAGATCAAGACCGGCGCCGAGTTCGGCATCTTCAAGGGCGGCCAGCAGATGGCGGCACTGCTCGCGCTGATCACCGACATCCATTCGCTTGGGCTACCGGCCGCGCAGGGCCTGTTGCTGACGACCTCGTTCTACTGGGACATGGACGACAAGACCCGCGAATGGTCGAAGCGCTATTTCGCCAAGATGAACCGGATGCCGACGATGTGGCAGGCCGGCGTCTATTCCTCCGTCATGAGCTATCTCAACGCCATCAAGGAAACCGGCACGGACGAGCCGCTGAAGGTGGCGGCGAAGATGCGCGAAAAGCCGATCGAGGATTTCTTCTCCCGCAACGGCAAGCTGCGCGAGGACAATCTGATGGTGCACGACCTCTGGCTGGTGCAGGTCAAGAAGCCCGAGGAATCGAAATATCCGTGGGACTATTATCAGATCCTCGCCAAGATCTCCGGCGACGAAGCGTTCGGCCCGCCGGACCCGGCGTGCGCGATGGCGAAGAAATGAAGGGCGAATGGTGAATAGCGAATGGCGAATAGGAAAGCCTCTTCTCTATTCGCTACTCGCCATTCGCTACTCGCCTATTTCACCACTCCCGCCTCTTTAAAATACTTCATCACGCCAGGATGAATCAGCGCCGCATTCGGCGCGGCGGCAACCGTATTCGCCGCCGTGGTCTCGCATGCCTGCGGCAACTTCTTGCAGAGCGCGGCTTCCGCGCCATGGAGCGTACGCGCCAGCCGGTAGGCGACATCGTCGGGCAGGCTTTCGCGCGCGAGCACAAAACTCCAGGAGCCGATGGAATCGATGGCAGCCGGCTGGTTCGGATAGCTGTTGGCCGGGACCGTCAGCGGCTTGAGAAAGGTGTGCTTGGCGCGGACGCGCGCGATCTCGCCGGCATCGGGCGCGATGAACCGCGCACCGCCGGGCGCCTGCGCCATCGCGGCAAAGCCTGGCCAGCCGATGCCCGCGCCCCACAGCGCGGCGGCGCGGCCGTCCTGCACCATGGCCGGGCCGTCGCCGGCGCGGTCGAGATAGATCGACTTGAAATCTTCGTCCTGCTTCAGTCCGATGCCGTCGAGGATATAGCGCGACAGGATCGGCAGGCCGGAGCCCTTGGCGCCGAAGGCAACGGGCTGACCGACCAGATCCTTGATGGTCTTGTAGGGACTGTCCGCCCGCACCACGAACATGCCGGGGCTCGAATACATCGCGGTGAGGATTTTCAGCTTTGTCGGCGCCCGCCCGATGCCCATGAAGGCCTCATAGGCCGGCTCGCCGGCCACCAGCGCAATGTCGATCTGGTCGGCCTCCAGCAGCGGGATGTTTTCGTTGGAGCCCTTGGTGTTGCGCGGCTCGATCGAGAGGGCCGGATCGGCCGCATTCATGATCTCCGCGAACGCACTGCCGTAAACCGGGAAGCCGCCGCCCGGCGTTGCGGTACCCAGGCTGATTGTGGTCTTGGTAATGGCCTTGCCTCCCTCCTGCGCCCCGGCACTGCCCGCAAGCAGCAGAGAGCCGACGCAGGCAATCCAAGCGAATTTCATTGTTGGCCTCAAGCGTTCCATGACGAATGATGCAACGGAGGTTGTAGGCAAGCCCGAGCGCTTGTGAAAGCCCGTTTTCGGCCCCAAACCCGGCATTGCCGTATCGCTGTCATGCCTGTAAACGATGGCGGCACCGTTGCCGGCCGCCCTCTTCCCGCGGCCGCTCCGCGGCGGGGCCTGTAGCTCAATGGTTAGAGCCGGCCGCTCATAACGGTCTGGTTGCAGGTTCGAGTCCTGCCGGGCCCACCAATGGTTTCAGGGGTTTGCCTGATCATTAATGTTCGACCCGAAACAGGCGCCATCGCCCCGGCACGCCCTTCAGCTGGTGAACGCCGCGATCCTTGAAGCTGGTTGCCGACTGCGCCATCAGATCCTTGACCGCGCTCGATACCAGGATTTCGTCGCCCCGGGCCTTCGCGGCAACGCGCGCGCCGATGTGAAACGCGAGACCGATCACCTCGCTCCCGCTCACCTTGAATTCACCGGCATGCAGCCCGATCCTGATTTCGAGTCCCAGCGTGCGCACAGCCTGGCGGATGGCGCTCGCACAACGGACGCCGACGGCCGGCGTCTTAAAGGTCGCGAGCAGTCCGTCGCCCGTCGTGACGACTTCCTTGCCGCGCGAGGCCTTCAACTCCTTGCGGACGGCGACATAATAATGGCTCATCACCAACGCCCAGCGGGCGTCGCCGAGACGCGCGGCCTTTTCGGTGGAGCGGACGATATCGACAAACAGGATCGTCGCGAGCGCCTGCTTGGGTTCGGGGCCGGCAGCGGACCGCCCCCGGTTCGCAATCTGCGCTGTCAGCGGTTCATAGCGGTGGTTGCGCCGCTTAGCGATCGCGGCTTTGGCATAGTTCATGGCGCGCTGCGCCGTGCCGCAACGAATGGTCTTCACCCGCGGCGGAATCGTCCAGTAGACCTTCCGTCCGTCTCCGGCGCCAAGGACTTCCACGGCGCCCCACTTCAGGAAGACCGCCGAGCCGACCCGTCGAACGCACCAGGCTTTTGACGTGTATCCGGAAACGTTCGACTGATGGAGTCCGATGCGGAGAAATTTTGGCATGAACGTGCGGACAATCGAAGGACCGTATGTGCGTGGTTGAGCGTAGCCGCACAATCCTGCGTTGGCAACAGTACCACACCTCAGCCCATCGCGCTTCACGGCAGCACGATGCCGCGCGCCTGGGCCCACCGCTCGACGACCTTGCGCTCCTCGCTGAGCGGCGCACGGTTGGCAAATCCGCGCACCTGGACCGCGACGTGTCGACGGTCGAGCTCGATCGTCAACAGCCGTTGTACCGTGCCCGCGGCGCGGCGGCGCAGCGACCAGATCGACGCCTGCCCCGCAATGCACTTTGCGGCGTAGCTCGCGACGCAATGGTGCATGGCCCGCGTCTCGGCCACGAGATCGGTCGCGGTGCGTAGCTGCACCATCACAAACTCTTCTCGCTTCGAGCGGACCTTGGGCGACGTGCTCCAGGACCAGTCCGGGATGGCCGCGCCCGGCCAGGACGCGTCGGCACTCGCATGGTTGTGCCGTGCGGCCTCGGCGCGACGGCGTGCGACCTCGATCCGCGCGATCGCCGCGAGATCGCGGTGCCACTCGCGCATTCGCCGGCCGAGCGAAGCAAGCGTGCGCCCCTTGAGGCTGAACGCCGGATCGCGCCGGCGGCAATCGGCGAGATAATCGCAAAGATCGTCCATCTCCTCGAGCGTCGTCGGATGCGCACAGAAGAAGCGCACGGCCTCGCGCCAGAAGCCGAATTCCGCCCGTGGCGTCCGGGCAATCCTGGAGCGCGCGATCCGCAGCGCAATATTGGGGTCACGCGCATAGGAACGGGCGATGGCCTGCCAGAACGCGGCCTCGAAGCCGACGCTGCTCAACGGATTGAGGAACGCGTGAACCTCGCTGCGAGACAGCCAGGCGCCCGCACCTGCCTTGTGCAGCGAAGCGCCACCGGCAGCCGCAATGTACCAGCGCTTACGCAACACGATCTCGTCGGCTGCGAGCCCGCCGCAGTCGATCCAGACCTGCTCCAGATGCTCCGCAACGGGATAGCGCGCGAACAGATGGCGCGCTGCCGCAAGGCGCAGGCGCGCAGGATCACGAGTCTTCAGCCGCGGCTTCCAAGCCAGGGCGTCACGCACGATGTCGGCCTCGAAGCCGCGGCTGGCCTCGTCGATCGCCTTCTGAAAATCCGGTGGAGGACGGGTCCGCTGCGACACTTGCCGCAGCGACAACCGATACGTTTCAGCCCGCGCGCGCTCGGCCTCCTGCCGGCGCTGGATCAATGAATGTGCCATTGTCGTTCAATTCGATTGGATGACGTTCAGCCGGACGCACTGCTGGCGTCGGCACGGAATGTGTCGATCGCGGCAGAACTCTCACGGCTGGTCTCCTCTTCGATTGAACGTTGAAACGGGGCGTCTCTATATATCCGGTGAGCGATCGGCGCAAGACACTTGTTTTGGCCAATTTGCGGCGACGGAAATTCTTCCGGTTACCTGAAAGCCAACCTTGCCGAACTGGACATCTAACCTTGGTCGAGAGCACGAGAAGGAAACACGTTCCTGGACACGGCACCAGATTCGCACCGGAAACGATCTCATCAAAACGCAACAAGCGCGATCGAGGTCGTACGAAAACGCAGCAAGATCAACGAAGCCGATCGATTTTCCGCCGCTCACAACGGTCTGGTTGCAGGTTCAAGTCCTGCCGGGCCCACCAGCACATCGATCGCTTAGTCAGGGGTTATTTCGCCATAGCGGGATCACCCACCGGATACGTGCGGCTTTCGCTCGTGACCGGGCTCGGGCATCGCCTGAGAACCATTTCCGTTGCCAATAGTCGGGCCGCCGCGCGCGCAGACGCGGTGGCCCGAGATGGCTAGCGCGGTCCTTTTGCCGCATCCTGCTTCTGAACATACGTCTTATAGCGCTGGAGCTGTTCAGGCGTCAGACGATTGAGATCAACTCGGGCTGAGTTGCCGATCTTGTAGGCCGCCGGCGCTTGGCCTTGCTTGCCAGTCAGGTCATGCCAAACCTGATCGTGAAACTTGCTGTTGAACGCATTATCCGCGACCTGCAAGTTGCCCTTCTGCATGTCATCGAGGAGGGAGTCGATCGCCACAGAACCTCCCTGGCTCGGATCTGCCTTGAAGTTCGGCCCCTTCCAATTCCGGGCTCTTTCGGCTTCCTGCCTGGCGGCTGCATGGTCAGCGATATCGGCGCTGCTCGCGCCGGTCCCTCCGGATCCGTTCGAGCCGCCGCCGCCGGCACCTCCTGATGCACCGTTATTCCTTCCAGGACCACCCTGTCCTGACGGTGGCGCCTGCGGAGTGGCTCCAACCGCAGGTTGGGCCACTGTGTCGTCAAACGCCATGCCGCCGCTGGGCGCGCTGTTGCGTGCGACGTTGACATCGCCGACGTTGAGGCGATCGATCTTGGAGCCTTGCGCCAGCCATGGACGATCAGGGTCAAACCCGGCATTTTGCAGCTTGGCGCGTACGAAGACCTTGACTTGCTCAGGTGACGCATTGGCGGGAGCCTGATTGATCGCTTCAGCGATCACATTCGCCCGTGCCGTTCCGAAGCTGTGCGCGCCGTGATAGGCGACCGGGAGCCCTTCCTGCAGGGGTTCTTCTGCGACGGATATTCCCTTGCCCATGGGTTTCGTGAAGGCCGGAGAGCCTTCCGCGATGGCTTCGGGATGGAGATCGCGATATTTCGAAATCACGTCGCGAACGGTTTCGAAGTCCTTCCCCTGCGTATACACGAGACCTGAGTCCGCGCGCGCATACCCGTCGACTTCCGACGCAACCTTGAGCTGGAACTTGATTCCTTTCTTGTTCAGCTCACCCGCAACATAGTCTGCGAATTCGGGTGCGTGGTCGGCCTTCACGTTGACATAGAAGCGATCCACCGGATGAGCGCGGTCGGCACTCACCCAACTGTGGTCCGCGGTGGTGCCGGCGGGGGACTTGTTCATGCGAACATGCCAGCCATTCGGCGACTCCGTGGGGCCGTCATACCTTTTCAGCTGATCGGTCAATTGCGCCTGGCTGATCTTGGGTTGGGGTTTGCCTGCCGCGGGCCGGTTGTAGTGACGGTAGACATCATCAGCCATCGCCATGCGTCGATATTGATCTTCCGAGATCTGGTCCGCGATCGCCGGGTCATGCCCATTGCTTCGAAGTTCCTTTTTGAATTCTTCTTTCAGGCGCGCCATGTCGCCCTTGGTGACGCTGTTCCTGATCTCGCCGGGCGAACGTCCCTGTGTGTAGGCGTCGACGATCTGGTCGACGGATTTGGTTGGCTTGGCAGTACCAGCACCAGCTTTGGCTCCGGCTGCCGATCCGGATGCGCTGCTTGCGCTTGATTCCGCCTTCGGGGCATCTGCCCCACCGGCCTTCCGCATTTTGACGGTGTCGCCGCCATCCGGAATATCCCTTGTGATCTCACCCGTCTTGCTGCCAGAGACGCTGGTGGCGCCTGACGGCCTGGGACCTTCTCCGCTCCCCGCCTTTTGCATTCGGATCGTGTCCGCCGCATCGCCGCCGGAGGGAGCCTTGATTGTGCCCTTCCCCCCGTTCCCGGCAGTAATGACGCTGCCAGGAGGTTCCTGGAACACTGGCAATTGTACCTTCTTGCCGGGATGCGCAGGGATCGGCTGAGGTTCAGTATTGAAGCCTGCCTGCTTGGCGAAGTCGCCGCCGACAGGCCTATAGGTGCCTGATGCGCCGCTCCACTCCTTAAGCGCTCCATTCTCGAACTTAACCTGTCCCGCATATGCAACACGTCCGCCCATCGAGGCTTCCGCGTGACCATACCGCGATGCCCACAACGAGCCGTCAGGCATCCGCGCGAACGCATATTCGCCGGATGCCTGTGTTAGCCCACCCGTTTCGTAATTACGCTCGAAATACTTCCCACCCTGCTCAACGATCTGGATGCGCTGCCCGCCGGTTGGAACGCGGCCCGGCAGATTGCCATATGTGGGTACGCCAAGATCTGGCTTGGGCGGCGTTGAAGTCGGAGTGGGCTCTGCAGGTGTGCGGGGAGGTACGGGAGGTTCTGCAACGCCTGGCGCTTTCACGAACTCGCGCACACCCAGAATGCTCATGCTCCCTTCGAGAGCATCGAAGATGCCACCCACCACTCGTTCTCCGGTGGTGAGGTTGAGATCCTTGCCGGTCAGGTTCGACTTGTTCGTGATCTTCTCAACCACTTTACCGCCGAATGTATCCGTCGCCGCGGCACTGACGACCGAAACCGGATTCGAACCGGCGTCGATTCCTTCCTTGCCCCGATTGATCAGATTCATGCCGAATGACGTTCCCAGTCCAAACTTCGCGAATTGACCGAGCCAGGTGGATGTGCTGACCCCGGTGCTGCTTTCCAACACCGTTGGAAGCGCGAGCGCCTCACCGCCCGCCGCCAGAAGTGCTCCGCCTGTACCCAAAGCGGCTGACAAGCCAAGTCCCTCAAAGATGGCGTTTTGCGCCATCGACGCCACCTCGCCCACGTGCTTCAGGCCGGCGGCCTCATTCTTCAGGGCCTTGTCGTATTCGGCGAACACGTACTTGTCCCATTTCTCCTTTGCGGCAGCCGGGTCGTCTTTCCATTCCGCTCCTTCGAAAGGATCGGGCGGGTTCAACCCTTTGGCCCGGGCCTCTGCTTTGGCAAATTCCACCTTCCGCGTAAGATCCTTCTTGAACTCATCAAACGAGGAGAACTGTGAGTACCGGCCCTTCCGCGCCGCCTCGACGAAATGGAAGTCGGGATCGGCCGGAGCTTTGGCCTCAATCTGAACGGGCGCAAAATCCTCCTTCTTCGCGCCGGACTTCACCAAGTCCTCACCCATTTTCGCAAGGGTCTCCAGTTTTTCGCCGCCGCCGACCTGTTTGACATAATCCTGAATGTACTGGGGCAGTCGCTCCAGTCTGCGGCGGGCGCCTTCCTCTGGATCCTGCTTGATGGACACAATGACCTTCGGCGACAGTGCATAGTCCGCGGGCTGGGTCCAAAGGATGGAGCAGGAGGCGCCGCTCGCGCAGCTCAGCTCAACAACCGGCGAGTCCTCTGGTCCCGACTCGGGGCCGTATTCCAGGTTGTGCAGCGTATCACCCGGCGCCAGCTGGTTCTTTGTCAGGGCAAGCGGTACCTTGCTTCCATCGGACAGGGTGGCGGTCGCGGATTTGGAGCGATAATTGGCGTCGATTCTGACAATCGTGGGCTTCCCGCCGGAGGCGCGGGCGGCGGTGCCCGCGGCGGCTTGCGTGCTTGAGGCAGAGCCCGACGACCGGCCGAGCGCGTCGTTGAACTCCTTCACCGCCCCCGCAGAACGGCTGTTGTCAGCGTGCACCTGAGGCTTATCGCCTTTGACCGCACCGGCTTCACCGACTCCCATTTCCGCTGTCCTTTCCGCGCAGTGGATTTATCCGCCCCAAAATGGCGATCGACGAGACCCGGTGATTTTACGATACCGGACTGGCGCAAGGCGTGAGCGACGTCACCCTGCGGTCGAACTCGACATCAGGATCATGCGACGTTGCCGTCCGCGCGAATCGGCGCGCCGCTTGTCGACGGCGATGCGCGTCATTGCCTGACTGCGGCTATGGCGTCGTACCTGGAATGACAGAGAAACCGATTTCCCTCATTGAGCGCGCGGCACAGCACCTCGTGCAATTGGCGGCGCCGGCGGCGCCCGATCGATCTGGCGGCTGCTCTCGAGCGGCCTGGCAGTCTTCGATGCCGCCGTCAGGAGGCGGCACCATGCGATCGCTTTACTTGCGCTGTACGATGCGTCATTTCAGCCCGATCCAACGGGCAAACCTTCCGCCCGTGATCTTGTCGGCCGCGGCGATGGTGATCGATGACGGCGTGGAAGCAACCGTTGCAACAGCGCCCGCCACAAAGCTCGCGGTTTCTCCAGCACCGATGCGTTCTCCGAGCTCTTTTGTCTTGATGCCGATGGCGGAGCTGTAGTCACTGACGTCGAGCGTTTGCTCAATGAGCTGGCCAGCTGCAATGCCCGCGCCGGCAGCTTTCGCAACCGGATGAGGAGCCGCCATCAGACCTGCACTGACGGTGCTCATGCCCGCATCGACGTAGTCCTTGGTCGTCTTGGCGGTCGCCCACTGCACACCGGCGCCGATGAAAGCGACAGGTGTTGCGATTTTGCCGAGCACCTGTCCGACCGGGGCGAGCACCTTGCCCGCTTTGCCGACCCACGGAGCCACCTTCGCTGCGACCGTCGCCAGCCCGCCGCCAGCTTTTCCGGCGCCAGCAAGGATCTTCGCGACGGTCGATTCCGCCTTCACGACCTGCGCACCTTTGCTTGCAGCGTCATTAAGTCTTGCCGCCTGCAACAGTGTGGTTTCCGCTTTGGCGCCCTGCCCCACCGTCGTCGCCGCCTGTTCCAGTTTGGCAGCCTGAGTCAAACCGGCCTGTGATTTGGCTACCCCAGGAGCCGCTTCAACCGACGCACCAAGGCTCGTCCCTGGCCTGACCGAAGCGTTGGATGCAGAGGCAGTCGAATTGAAAGTAGAGTTGACCGTGACTCCGCTTTGTCCAAAGTTGGTGTGAGCCTGCGAAATTTTTCCCGCACCGTATTTGATGTCACCCACGACCTCTGCCTGGCCCGGGCCGAGGGTTTGACCTACTGAAAGACCCTGCCCTTTCGGCATCGCCACGAGATCGAGGTTGTGGTGTCCTCTGATCGGACGTCCTCCAATCTGCGTGATAGTCCCAGTCGCTTTGTTAACCGCAACTTCCGAGTAAACCCTGTCTGCACCCTTGACGCCGATGCGCACCATTTCGTCTCTGACTGCACTGGCCTGGGCGTGCGCGGCCGTTCCAAACGGGCTTGCGCTGGCTGAATTGAATGTCGGCGGAGTTTTGGCGCCCTGCTCGAACCCGGCCTGATTCCGTATGAATGTGAAGATATCCTCCAAGCTGTTTTCCCTTTGCAGCTTGCTCAAGTTCTCAGCGGGATTCTGAGGCAACGACGTCGACGAACCACTCAGTCCTTGAAGGGCATCACCCATGGGCTCACTCTCCTCTTCCTGGAGGGCGTAAGCACGTCCTTGCTGGACGTCATGCGCCCTGGACCAACAGATGCACAACCGGCGCGACTCGCAACCTGATCGCACCATCAATACGCGTCGCCGCGAGCGGCGGCCGGCCAAGACCGGTGTGCACGCCGTCGACGCGTTTCCGCTTGCGCAACTGCTATCGGCGGCGCCGCCCTGACGCAGTGATTTGCGTCACATTCTTTCGTCCGGCAATCGGCTACGGCCACAGGTTTGGACAGCCGCAAGCGCTGAGAGGCCGCGCAAAGTGAGCGTCGAAAAATACGATCGACGCATAATGTCGACACGACATTCCGCTCACGCAACCGCTGTCAACCGTGTCCTCTCCATAGAGGTGATTTTCATCACATCCCTTCACTCGGAAATTGAACAGCAATGCAAGAGGTACAACCAACAGTTACAGAAACAGGCTCTGAAAGGCGACATGACATGAGCGTCCCCGGTGCGACCGATACAGTCAAGAACGCAAACCCTGCCCCCACGAACACGGGCACGGTTTCTTCCAACCAGGTGAAGAAATTCAAGGAGGCGGTCGACCGTTCGACCACCCCAGGCACTGGTTCACAGCCGTCACAGGCAACGTCGAATTCGAACCCCATCATTCTTGCGGGCCGGCCGCCGATCAACCTCGCCCACCCGACGGGCAAGCAGGGCGTGCCGCTGTACCAGTCGCAGGGGGCGGGCAGCACCACGGCCCAGCAGACGGCGGCGCCGGTCAAGCCGGGAAAGCCGATCGATGTGGCGCAGATGGAGGCGATGAACCGCCGCGTGCAGGGCTTCAACGTCGCGCGCAGCCCGGTCCCTCAGCAGCAGCTGAAGGACGCGCAGAAGCACTTCCAGGACGCCACCGACGCGCTGAAGGCAGGCGACTACAAGAAAGCCGAGGCCGAACTGCGTACACTGGGCTTTCCGTTGAGCGCACCGGGCGGACAAGTCAGCAACGCGGCCACGACGAGCGCGATCCTGCTCGGCGCCACGCAGGCGCAGGCCCAGCCGGGCGGCGGCTGGAAGACGGGCCCCATCAGTTGGGGCGCGCGCGGCAATCAGGCGCTGAACGACATGAACGGCTTTGCCGCCAATGCGAAGATGATCAATCGCCTCGCATCGGCGCCGGGCGGCGTGTCGAACCCGCCGACCGAGGCGCAGGTGACGCAGTACATGCGCGATCTCACGAACCCGCCGAAGGGCAAGCCGCAGCCGACATCGCAGCAGGTGATGCAGGCCGCCAGCGACATCACCGGCGGCATGATCATGCACTACAGCTCGGCCGGCCGGCAGGATCCGGTCTATAACGCCAACCCCAGCCCGCACGCGTTCTACAAGGACCGCGCAGGCAAGATTCACGAGTTCGGGTCGGTAGCCGACGCGCAGAAGGCCGCAAAAGCCATGCGCGGAAGCAAATCGCCGGACGCACCCGCCGGGGGCATCACGCGGCTGAATGCGCACTCGCCCGACCAGTGGAGCGACGTGACGTCGCAAGGCGTGCCGCGCGCGGGCCGCTACATCGGCGACTGCGAAAGCAAGGTGTACGTGCAGACGCGGCTGCTCACCGCGGCCGGCTTCAAGTCGCTCGGCAGCGTCGACGTGCAGCACGCGGGCGGCATCGGCCACATGTTCGGCGTGTTCAAGGCGCCCGACGGCACGACCTGGGTCACGTCGAACGAGGACTTCCGCCAGGTGAGCCCGAGCAATGCCAAGGCGGGCGTGACGCAGGCCGACCTCGACGCGACGCTGAAGAAGATGACCGGCGAGCTGTACCACACCCAGAATCTGAGCGGGTTCAGGTTCTCGTCCGCCGCTACGGCAAATCTGCCGCCCACGGGCAATCAGGCGGTCGACTCGATCCGCCACTCGACCGAGCTGGGCATGATGCGCCAGACCGAAGTGCTGATCCCGCCGCCGCCACCGCCCGCCCTGAGTCAGGCCGGGCCGGCCAACGGCAGCGGTGGGCCGAAGCACCCGTGACGATCAAATGAGACGACGCGCGGCGCTAGGCCGCGCGTCACGGTGGCATCTTTGCTTCGCGACGTTGCGGATCGCGATCAGCGCGGCGCGATGGCCTCGAGTTTCGGCTTTGCGTCGAGGAAGACGACGAGACCGTTTTTCATGTAGCCGACCAGGAACGCACCGTAGAGCACGAGCACAAGCGAGAACACGAGGTTCTTCACGGTCATCGAAAGGTAGAAGGGCTGCAGCGACGGTGCGGCACGCGCGATGAGCGCGAACAGAAGGTCGACCAGCAGCAGGCAAACCACGACCGGACCTACCAGCATGAGGCCGGTCTTAACAATGGTATCGAGCAGACTGAGAAGCAGCCCCCCTGCTTCGCGACTGAGCAAAGGCAGGAAGCGGCGAACCGGCCAGATGCCATAGCTGTCGTAGATCGCTCGCAACGTCAGGTCAAAGCAGCCGGAAGCGAAATAGAGCGCGATGACGATAAGCGCGAGCAGCGTGCCCGTAATATTGGATTGGGTCGATCCGAGAGGGTCGCTGAGGCTGGCCGACGAGGACCCGCGTTGCAGGTCGAGTATGTCGCCGGCCACTTCAGCCGCATACAGCGGCACGGCCAATACGACGCCCACGACGAGGCCGACGATGACCTCCTTCAGTATCAGCGCGGCGATCAGCCCGAGGCTGAGCTGTTCACCCTCGAGGTGAGCGGCAATCATCGGGATGAGGGGAATCGAGATCACGACGGCAATGGAGTTGCGTATGAAGCCGGTGACGCCGAGGCGGTCGAACACCGGGAAGACGACCATCATTGCGAGCATCCGGGCGAGCGCGAACGCAGCCGCAAAAAAGTAGGGCTGCAACGGCCGGAACGGATCGCCAATCAAGTCCATACCGACCTTCCTGCGTCGGCTCAGCGCGTCATGATGGGAAAAGCGTCGAAGATGCCCGATGCCTGGTTGGCAACCTGCTGTGACAACACCGGGCCCAGCAGGATCATGAGGACCAGCACGACGACAAGCTTGACGGCCTGCGGCAGGGTCTGGTCCTGAATCTGGGTCAGCGCCTGGAGCAACCCGACCAGCAATCCGATCACGACAGCCGCGATCAGCACGGGCGACGACACGATCAGGATGATCATGAGCGCCTCGTTGACCTTCCCGAGGATGCTATCGTGAGTCATGGGATGTCCTCAGTGTGCCGCGCACCTCACCCATAGCTCAGGATGAGACCATGCATGAGGCGCGACCAGCCGTCCACGGCGACGAACAGGAACAGCTTGAGCGGCAAGGAAATCAGCGTCGGGGAGACCATCATCATCCCCATTGCCATGAGAATGTTCGAGACGATGATGTCGATGACCAGGAACGGCAGAAAGAGCAGGAAGCCGATCTCGAACGCGCGCGTGAGCTCCGAGCTGACGAAAGCCGGCAGCAGAATGATGAAGTCATCGTCCTTGACATTGGCGCGGGTTGCCGGCGGCCAGATGCGGGCGGTGGCCGAAAGGAAGAACTCGCGCTCGCCGGGTTTCGCATAGCGCATGAGATGGGCCTTGACCGGGTCTTTCACCACATTGGCCGAGGCCTGGAGCTTATCAAGCGAGCTGACATCGAGCGGCCGCGCGGAGAGGCGATTGGAGAGGTCTTCCACGAGCGGCAGGCTGACGAAAACGGTGAGAATGAGGGCGATCGAATACAGCACCAGGGTCGGCGGCGTCTGCTGCAGGCCGAGGGCGTTGCGGACGATGAACATCACCACCGAGATCTTGAGGAAGGCCGTCATCGTCACGATGATAAACGGCAGCAGCCCGAGCGCCGTCAGGAAGATGATCAGGCCAATTGTGCTGGGAGCGTCATTCATTGCCGGCGAGGCTCACTATACGTACACCGAGACTGTCCCCGATTTGCACCAGCGCGCCGCGACCGAGCCGCCTGCCGTTGGCCATGATGTCGATCGGCTCGTCGACGGGGCGCGCGAGCGGCACCAGAGCGCCTGGCGCCAGGCTTTGGAGCTCACCGAGCGAAAGCTCGACGCGGCCGAGCTCGAAGACGAGCCGCACCGGCAAGTCGTCCAAATCTGGACCTTGCAAGTCCGAATCGTGCAGGCCGGTCGGGCCGGAGAACTCTGTCGGATTGCCCATGCTCCACTCCCAGGAAGAATCGCGGCCGCGTAGAGGGCGCGCCGTGACCACGGTGCCTGCCGTGCTCAACTCGACAGGGATGACAAGATGCTCGACGATGACGGCTATCGCCGCATTGTCGGGCTGACATTCTAGATCGGCGAGCGTGACATCGTCGAGCGCCAGCCGCATGTTTGCATCGGAGTCCATCGGAGGGGCGTGACGTGCATCACTGAGCGCCGGTATGGTCTGCTGCGCGAGCACCGTGCCTCAAGCCCAACTCTGTTCTGATGTCGCCGCGGCGGCCATGATGGCGCGCTCCTCGAGATCGGCCTCGGCATAGGCTGTCTCGAGTCGCTCCGCTTTACGCCGTTCCTGCTCGGCCAGGCCGTCGAGCTTGGTCACCGCCCGCTGGCAAAGACGGTAGCGTTCGCGGGCGGCGTCACGCGCCAGTCCGGCATTGTGCAACGCCGTTTGCGATTCCTCCTCGACCTGGCGCAACCGCATGGTCATTGCCGCTATGGCGTCGAGATCGGCCTGCAGACGGGTAATCTCCGTCATCGAGACGGCCCGGCCGACCAGCGCCCGGCGCTTGTCTTGCTCGTGCGTGCGGGCCTGCGCCAAGTGGTGCACGACTGCGTTTCGTGCCGCCTCCACCTGCTGTTCGGCGCGGCGGCAGTCGCCCTCGCACTGGGTCAGTGCATTGAGCGCCGACCGCTCCCGCAAGCGTCGCAGGTCAAGAAGACGAGCGATGGCGGCTGCGTGCGTCATAGCGGCTGGGGCTGGCTGCCAGCCTGGGCGACAATCTCGTGCATCCGCCGTCGCGTCTCTTCGATCGCCTCGTGCTCGTGTGCCGTCTGGCGAAGAAACCCGTTGATGGCGTCTATCTTGGCGATGGCCTCATCGGCCAGCGGATCGCTGCCCTTCTGGTACTCGCCGACACGCAACAGGAGTTCGACGTCGGCGTAGCTTGCCATGAGCTGGCGCATGCGGGCAGCGTCGGCGCGGTGCTGCGGCGGCACTGTCGCGTCCATCAGTCGGCTGCGACTGCGCAAGACATCTATCGCGGGAAAATGGTTGCGGCGGGCGAGGTCGGCCGAGAGGACCATGTGACCGTCAAGCAAGGAAACCACTTCCTCGGCGACGGGATCGAGAGCGATCTCACCTTCGACCAGCACCGTGTAAATGCCGGTGATCGATCCACCGCCTCCGTCCAGGCCGGCGCGCTCGACGAGACGCGGGAGCGCGGCGAACAGGGACGGCGGAAAGCCGCGCCGCGTCGGCGGTTCGCCTGCCGCCAGCCCGATCTCTCGCTGGGCGCGCGCAAAGCGGGTGAGGCTGTCCATGAGCAGCAACACCTGCTTGCCTTCATCACGGAACGATTCGGCGATCGCCGTCGCCGCGTAGGCAGCCTTGACGCGCTCCATCGCCGGGCTGTCTGACGTCGCGACCACGATCACGGCGCGTTTGCGGCCCTCCGGTCCAAGCTGATGTTCGAGGAACTCGCGCACTTCACGTCCGCGCTCGCCGATGAGCCCGACCACGACCACGTCCGCGTCGGTGCCGCGGACAATGTCGGCCAGCAGGGTGGACTTGCCGCCGCCGGCTTCACCGAAAATGCCGACGCGCTGTCCGCGTGCGCAGGTGATAAGCCCATCGATGGAACGGATACCGAGCTGAATTGGATCGCGGATGATGCCCCGAGCGAGCGGCGCCGGCGGTGCTCCGGTGACCGGACGGGTCGCAATGTCGGTCGGAAGAGGTTCGCCATCGACCGGGTCGCCCAGTGCATTTATAACGCGGCCAAGCAGCCGGTCTCCCACCGGGGCCAACAACTCGGTGCCGGTGGGAATCACCTCGGTCATGCTGGAAAGCCCGAACAGGTCGCCGATCGGGGTCAGCACTGCGACGTCGTCAAGGATCCCGATCACCTCGGCCATGACGCGTCGGCCGGTTTCCGGGTCGACCAAATGGCAGAGTTCGCCGATGCGCGCCCCGCTCGCGGTGGCATGGATGATGACGCCGAGCAGGCGGCGGACGCGCCCCTTGCGCGACCGTGGCGCGCTGTCGCGAATCTTCTCATACAGGCTAGGCAGGACGGAGGTAAGACGCTCGTCGATGCTGAAGCGCTCGGCGGTCATCGGCCCGCCCCGTCAAACCGCGCCGATCGCGGAGGCGATGGCGGCCAGTTGCGTCTGGACACTGGCGTCGACGACGGCAAGATCACTGGCGATGATGCATGCGGTCCGGTCGAGCGACGGGTTGCCCTCGATCGTCACTTCGATGCGCCCGCTGAGGCCGAGACGGGCGAATTCCTTGGAGACGCTATCGACGACGTCGGGGTGAACCGAGACCGTCAGCCCCTTCTCGCGACGCAAATCGGCGATGGCGTGTGCGGCGGCGGCGGCGACAAGGTCGCGCGTGTCAAAATTGCCGAGAACACGTTGAACGACGCTCATGGCCAGCTGAGCAACCTGCGGCTCGATTGACTGAAGAAAGCGGTCCACTTTCAGGGTCGTCTCGGTAATAAGCTTGGTTGCCTCCGCCTTGCCGTCCTCGTAGCCCCTGGCACGCTCGGACTCATAGAGGCGGGAGGCGGCTTCCTCCGCCTGCGTTCTTTCTTCGGCGATCTGCTTCTCTGCCTGGTTCAAAAACTCAAAGGCGTCCTGCCAGGCTTTCACATCCCTGGCATTGAGAACCGAGCCCGTCGTCGCACCACCCGACGACGGCTGTCGATTCAAGGATACCGGGTCAACTCTGTCTACCATTGCGTTCAACCTCAGCTGACCGTTCGGCGCATGATCGCCGGGCCGAGCTCATCGAAGGGGGTATTCACTGCATCGTCGAGAGCAGGATGGGGCGCAAGCTTGAGGCTGACGCGCAGGCCGACACCGGGGCTCTGCGCCTTGCACCATCCGCCAAGGCAGCGCAAGCCATCCTCCATCACACGCGCACCGAGCTGATCGTATGGTGCGAGCGGCTGCATCGGGCCGGAAAGATCGCGATTGGCGAGCGCGACGACGCACAGCGTCTCACCTAGCGCCGCATCGAACGCCGCCGCATCCGCGGCCCGAACGGTATTGGCGATGCTGTTCGCCCAATAGATCGCTCCGGCACGGCGCACCAGCTCCGCCAGCTGTTCGGACGAAGCAAGCGCGATCGAACGGTCAGCGTCGCTGACGTCCTCGGCCGCAATTGTGCGGGCCAGCCCGTAACGCGAATGAACGAGATCCGACAGCCGTTCCTCAATGCGGAGCGAGGTCTTGAGCCGCGCGCACAATTCGGCGCCCACCATTCCGTCGAAGCACACGGCGAGCCGCGACGGCTCGATGTAGAGGGCCGGCTGCGTTACGAACGCATCCCAGCCCGCATCCGCTCCGGTGCTTTCGCTCGCAATGCTCACGACGCTTTCACCACGCTCGACGAGCCCGCTTTCACCACGTTAGAAGGACCCGCGTTCACTGCGCTCGGGGCAACCGCGCGCGACGAACCCAATGCATAGACGCGTCCGCGCTGGCGAAAGACGACGACGGCGAGCGCCCCTGCGAGCAGGACGACCAGCGCGATGAGGCCGAAGAACATCCACATCGCCTGCGCCAGGTTGTCACGCTGCATCCACAGGCCGAAAAACGAAACCATCTCAATATCCTGGCCTTGACTTGCCTTCTGCAAGTCGACCGGAACGAGGACAACCGATACCTTGTCGTAGGACAGACCAGCGACGCCGTTGGCCACCAGCATCTTCACCTGGGGCACCAGGTTGCCTACCGACATGTTGCTGCGATGGCGGATGAAGACCGACGCCGACGAAGGTACGAGTTGCTGGCGCAGCGGGTCGTTTTCCGGCAGCACGAGGTGAACCCGGGCGGACAGGACGCCGTCAATTTCCGAAACCGTCCGCGAAAGCTCCTGGCTCAGCGCGAAAATCATCTGCGCGCGCTCCTGCATGGGCGAGGAGACGAGACCATCCTTCTTGAAGACTTGCCCCATGTTCTGGAACTCCTGCTTGGGGAGACCAGCTTCCTTGAGGATGGCGATAGAGTCGGCAAAGCGCCCCTTGTCGACCACGACCGTGTATTGACCGCCCTTGACCGCAACGCGTTGCGCCGGGATTCCGCGCTGTTGCAGGGTCGCGATAATCTCGTTGGCCTGGCGCTGATCAAGATTGTTGTAGAGCTCCGCTTCGCAAGCCGAGAGCAGCAACGCTACAAGCAATACCAGCGCCCGCTGTACCCAGCGTGGCAATGAAGATCGGAGCAAAGCCGCGCCCACGGAATTCCCCTTCGTCACTGCCCCTTGAGCAGGGTCATCACGCTCTTGGTTACCGAAGTGGTCCCATGAACCACCACCTGCGTCCACATGTGATGGATCGCGGAGTCCATGAGGTCGTTGGTCATCTTGTCGGCCATGGCCGACAGACGGCCTTTGCTCTCCAGGCCTGGGCCGGGCCCAAGCGATGCCGACGCAGGTCCTGGAGGCAGACCGGCAGAGGTAAACTGATTGAGGGAGGCAAGCTGACCGAACGAGCCAGACTGGCCGATGGGGTTGAATTGGGCGAGTGAGTTAAATTTGCCGAGGGAGCCAAGCGTGTCGAGGCTGGCAAGGTCAGTCTTGGCCTCGGCGGCGGCGACCCTCTGCTTGGCTCTCGTGGCCTGGTTCTTCGCATCAACGTGATGCGCCTTCTCGACGAACTCACGCAATTTCCCGAGCATCTCCCCGCTCGAAGCTACGGAGTTGGTCGCCTCTGCCGTCTGTCCGTTGCCGGCGTCCACGCGGGCCTTGGCGAAAAAGTCGACGAGCCCCTGCTCGCTGGTAGCGCCAGTGCCCTGGCCCACTTGCGGTGAAGCGGTCGCGGGCGAAGAGGCGGCGACCGGGACTTGGGCGGTGATGGCCACGCTCATGATTTAAATCCTTCCAGCTGACTATACCGTACTGTCAGCCCAATATGACATGACCAAATCCACTCTTCTGTGACGCGTCTCACAATCAATTATGTCTGGTGCTCGTCCGGTACTCCAGCGGGCGAGCGGCCTCTCCGACCCCTGGCAGATCACGGCGGAAGGCGGACGAACCTCAGCCTACCATTGGCTCATCTGTCCGTCCATGAGGGCTTAAAAGGGAGGATACCTGAAGCCTTTAAGCTCGTCCGTTAAAGTGGCGAACGCCGTGTCTCGCGGATCATTGAATTCGTCTCCGAGTACGCCGAAGGGCGGCCGCACGCCGAACCATCGGCATGCGGCCGCCCTGTCAGACTACGTGGGTAAAGCGGTTTAGCCCTGCTGCGTGAGCTGCTGCAGGATCTGCTGGAACATCTGGGCCGGATCATTCTGGCCGCCGCCTTGGGAGCACTGGCTGCTCTCGCCGCTCTGCTGGGGTTGCATCTGCTGAACCGTCTGCATGATCTGGTTGATCATGCCCATGGGGCCTCCGCCGCCCCCCATCAAGCCCATTATGCCGCCTAACATCGTTCATCTCCTGGTTTAAGGGTTACAAGATTTGAGGACAAATCCCCTAGCACTGAGGCTTAGGGGCACTGTCGCTGTCCTCCTCCAGCGGAAGATCCCGCCTTGATCGGGCGCTGCTATCGGCGGCTCATTGCCCCGCTCTCAGGCCCGATCAAAGATCAGGATCTCCGCGTCGTGGCACCGGTGCTTCGACTGTCAGATCCAGCCGCGGCCACCGAGGTGGCTGTAGCCATCAGCCATATGCTGATTTGCCTCGGACAGCTCCTGCATGCCGCCGAAGAAGTCTCCGCGCGCGAAATCCTGCTGGGCATCACGGAAATCTTCCCGCGCCATGCGGAAGTCCTGGGCGGCGGCACTGCCACCATGGTTGTGGCAGTGGTCATGGTGGCCATGATGGCCGTGGTGACCGTGGTGGTGGTGATGATGGTTGAACAAATTACCCAGGAAACCTCCGACGAGACCTCCCGCGAAACCCAAACCTGGCAACAAACCGAACATAGCATTCTCCATTGTCGCTAGGGGTGCCCGCGCCTGCCTCATGCCGACGCTCGGGTGCCTGCAGACGGGGCGATTAAGGCAGAAGCAAATCCGTCCTTCTGTGATATTCCGCACTTCCGATCCGTCACAACCCTGCCGCAAGCTCGGCTGCGGCATGCACGCCGAGGCCGTAGGATGCTGTCCTTCTCAACGGACAGCATGCCATCGAAGGTGCGATTGCGTTTGACGATGTAGATTGAATATGGGCTTCGCCCCGCGCACATGATCGCGCGGCGTGCCGACCGGCCGACTTCGATCACGCGTGGCGTCGACAAAGCCTGCGACGCAGAAGACTTCGTCAACGAGCTGCGCTCGATGGACGTGACGCCGCATGTTGCACAGAACGCCTGCGCCCGTAGCTCTGCGATTGACGGACGAACGACCCGGCACGGCAGCTATGCCGTCGGCCCGCGCATTCGCCATGCGGATCGAGCAGGCATTCGGTTGGATCAAGGCAGTCGCCGGGCAAGAGAAGACCAGCATCCGTGACCGTGATCGCGTCGCATCGACCTTTACCTTCGCCGTCGCCCGCATTTTGGCGTGGCTGTCCAAGCTGATCGCGGAAACCGGCTGATGGCCACGATGCCCGGTTTCGCCAGGGACTTTGCCGGCCGCTGGCGCATCGTCGAGATGGAGGTCACAGCGGCTTCCTCGATCTTTTCGAAGAAGGGCGTCTCACCTCCAAGGCAGGCCGCGATGGCGAAACCCCCTCGGTGCCCTCAAGAGCCTCCTGGACACGCGCTACAGATCGGCCTGCGCCGAGTTCTCATCCTGCCGAGGGCTCATTCAGCAGGAAGCTTCTCAACGCGTCCGGCGCGGCTGCTGCAGAATTGTCGAATAAGCAAAATGCGGCGTTGTCACGAGCTCGAGCCGCGAAATACCCGCACCCTGGTATCCTCTCCCTGAGGCACCTGCCGAGCCATTGCGATGAGCGTCTGGCGCACGAGCACGATATAGGGCGGCGGGCCCGATACCGAAATGACGCCCGATCCCGGCGTGGTTCGGATGGGGTAGCGCGGATCGGCGATGCCGAGCCTGGACAGCTTGGATACCACATCTGTCGGCAGGATCCGGCCGAGATCGATCACTTCCGTTCGCAGTTCGCTCGCGGAATTGACGTGCAGCACGGAGCCGTCGAAATACCAGACAAGGCCGTGGCTTGTCGTGAGCCGCTTGAAGAAATCCTCGGCTGACCCGCTCCCCAGATCGCCACGCAGCTTGCCCTTGACCTCGTCACTGACCTTGACTGGAACGTTGATGTTGCGGCCGAACTCGATCAAGGCGTCCTTGAGGTCTTGCTCAATGACGACGTACTTGTAGGGGCCCGGTGGCCATTTCGGATCCAGCGCTTCGGCGATCTGCGGCATTCCGATTAGGATTGCCGCCGCCGTGAGGACAGCAGAGACGATCTTCAGAGGCATGGTTCGTCTCCCGAGTGCACCCCTGGCCGGCTGCGTCGCGAGCAGCGGAATAGTGCAAATCCTGAAATGCGAAAAATTGTACCACGACGAAATTGGCTTGATCAATCGCACATTTGGAGCCGCGCGGCGGACCCGCGTCATGGACCGTCAAGTTGCCCGCCTTCCCGGTCGGCGTCGCCGCTACCAAAATCCCCTTTGTCCGGTGGCGACGAGCCTATGTGATGTTTCTCACTTTTTTCCGGTGGCAACGAGGCTACTTTTGGGACGTCTAGCCCGCGATGCGAGGCTGACGTGCACGGCACTCGAACCCAAAGGAGAATGATCATGGCGGTTGATCTTAAAGGCGCAAGCGAAGCTCTGACGCAGCGAACTGAGCAGAACGCTCTGGAGAACAAGCTCAAGGAGCAAGAGAATCAGGAACAGCTCAAGGCGCTGGAGACGTTCGGCAAGGCGCTGTCCAAAGCTGGACAGATCTGAGCCGGTCGAGCTGGCCGGAGAAAGACCGGCCAGGAATCGGCGGAGCCAAGGCAGCGCGCGGCTGTGGTGAGCCGGTTCAACCGGCGCGAACACCGGCTTGTCACCGTCTTGTTGGACGGCAGCGAAGCTGGGGCTCGCGCCGGCTACGCGTTTGCTTGCGCGCTGTGGCGGCGATTGCGCCAGCATTGCCATTAACAAGCAGCGCACGGTTGCCGGCGGATGGCAACATCACAGGATCTTGACGGCGACGCGAGGCTTGGCCGCACGGTGACGTCAATCACAAGTGCGCCGGAACAGCGCTGTCGTTTTCCGACTCAGGAAGACGAGACCGGTTGCCTATGAACAGGTCTTGACCGCGAGCGCCGCGGTGTCAGTATCGTGTTCGCGCGGGCCAGATCGACGACAGGCACCAGCATGGCTAACGACGAATCAGAAGAAAAAACCCTTCCGGCATCGCAAAAGAAGCTCACTGACGCCCGCCGCAAGGGAAAAGTATCCAACAGCAAGGACCTCGTGTCGGGCTTCACAATGCTCGCCGCCGTGCTTTACCTGCTGTATCAGTGGCCTAAGATGCGCGATCGTCTGGTGGAACTCATCGACGTCGTTTCCACCTCCACCGAGCGTCCGTTCGCCGAAGCCTGGCAACGCGCGGTGTATGGCACCGTCGAAGTGCTGCTGATGACCACCGTGCCGCTCCTTGCCCTGGTTTTCGCCGTCGCCGTGGTGATGGGAATGGCGGCGACGCTCGGCCCGGTATTCTCGTTTGAGAGCGTGAAACTGCAGTTCGACCACATCAGCCCGATGCAGGGTGCGAAACGCATCTTCTCGACGCGCAACGTGATTGAGTTCGTCAAGAGTCTGGCCAAGGTCGTCGTCCTGACCGCCACCTTCTGGACAGTCCTGCGTGGCTTCATCCCACCGCTGTTCCAGACACCTTCCTGCGGCGAAGCCTGTCTCGGGCAGATGGTGGTTTCCACCTTGCAGCCGCTTGCGATGACCGCGGTCATCGCCTTTGTCATCATCGGCGTGCTCGACATGCCATTGCAGCGTCATCTCTTTCTACGCGAAATGCGTATGAGCCTGACCGAGAAGAAGAAGGAGATGAAGGAGCTCGAAGGCAATCCGCAGATTAAAGCCGAGCGTCGGCGCCTCCAGTTCATGTTCGCGGCACGGCAGGTGCGCAAGGGCGTGCGCCATGCCGCTGTTGTCATCGCACAGGAAGATCGTGTCGTCGGGCTCCGGTACGACCGCGAAGAAGCGCCGGTGCCGCTGATCGTCAGCAAGGGTCGCGGCCAAGCCGGCGATGAGATGGTCGCCGAAGCGCGACGCCTGGGAATCCCGGTTGTCGAGGATGCGTCGTTGGTCGATCTGCTCATCCCCCATGCGATCGGCGACAGGATCCCGCAAGATGCCTACACGGACGTTGCCCGCCTTCTGGTCCGTTTCGGGATCTGACACACTTTGACGTCTGACGGAACGTGCCGCAGGCTCTTCACTCGAAGCTGGAGCATGATCCGGAAAAGTGTGAAGCGGTTTTCCGAAGAGATCATGCTCAAACGACAACCTAAAGCGCGATGATGATTCGTCCGGATCTCATCGCGCTTTAGTGCCCTCTCCGGCTGGAGCGCGTTTCAAGCCGGCAGCGGGGCGCGGGCGTTCGCGTATTGTAGTGACCCGGACACCCGTGCGATTGCCGATCTGCATCAAGGTGCCACGGCCGATCCGCTGTCCGTCGACCACGATATCGACGGTCTGGTCGTGTATTGGTCCCAGCGGCAACAGGGCGTTCGGTGCGAGCTGCTTCACCTGGCTGGCCGGCAGTTCGAAGCGTCCGACCTCGAACAGAACATGCAGCGGCCGGTTGTCGGTTTCGGCGACCGCCTCCCACCCGGCAGCCATGGCATCGGTTGGCATGCTCCATGCCCAGGATGAAGTGGCTCCTTGTATCGGATGCGCGGCAAGGCGGTGGCCTTCCGGGGAGAGCGCCACCGGCGCAACAAGCCGCTCGCCGATGACGGCGATCACCGCATGGCCCGGCTCGCAGGAAGCGTCAACCAGCACGACGTCGTCGGGTGACAAGCGTTCAATCTCGGCAGCCGCGAGGTTGGCGGCAGCGACGCGCAGGCACACCGGGATTGGCAGGTCGAGAACGGAGCGACTGATCCCGGCATGCCGATCAAGCCCTTCCGCAAGCCTGAGCGCGTAACCCGGCGGAATCCGCAGTTCGCAGCCGGTGGTCACGAGCCCCTCGATCACGAGGGTAAAAAACAGTGGCAGCTGTCCATCGTTCTCCAGCCGCTCGACCTGGCCCGAAAATGAATCGACGGCAAGCGTGCAGCCGAGATTCATCTCGACCGCCGCGAGGACGCTGTCGAGGGCGAATTCGAGAATGATGGCGGCCCGATCCGGCCCCAGGCGATCGAGCGACAGCGCCGGATCCACACTGCCGACCAGGATATCGAGCAGAGATTGCGGCAACCACAACTCGCCGGGCTCGCCATCGAGGCGCAGCGCCACCCGATGGCTCGCTTCGGGACGCCGATCGGACGGCGGCCACGCGGCGATGATGCTTGTTTGTCGTCCGCCAATCGTCGCCGACAAGGCCGGGCGTCGACGATACACGGCGTTAAGCGCTTGCACATGCGACGGTGCGACCAGCGGGAAAGAAAGCTCTTGCTCTGGAGGCTGCGCAATTTCGGCGCTGTGATCGGGAGCGCCCCGTTCATACGTGTCGGCACTGGCACGGAAAGTCGTGTTAATGGCGCCACCCGGGCCGACGCTCAGCGGGGCATCGAGGATGGATCGAAGAGCGGCGTCGGTCAGCGTGTCTGTGGCCTCGCCTGATGCAACGAGGCCGCCGGTCGGCTCGGCCGCGGCGTCGGTGGGGGCCGCGACCACCTCGGCTGTCGCGCCAGCGGTGCCGGCTGGCTCCGCGACGAGGCTGGCTGGCGCCGGCGGGGTGTCGGTCAGTGCTTCCACCGTCGCTGACGGCGCTGAGGCTGGCACCGCTGTCTCGCCGGCCGTCTCGGTTGGTGCCAATGCGGTGCCGATCGGCTCGACGGCGGTGTCGGTTGGCTCCTCGGTAGAGGCGGCGTCGGGTGGCTCCGCGACGGGGCTGGTCGGCTCCGCTGGGGTGCCGGTCAGCGCTGCCACTGTCTCGGTTGACGCAGAGCCGGCCGCTTCTGTCTCACCGGCAGTCTCGGTTGACGCCAATGCGGTGCCGATCGGCTTGACCGCGGTGTCGGCTGGCTCCCCGGCAGAGTCGGCCAGCGCCGCAGCGGATCGAAGCGACTCAAACGCAGCAGCGGCTTCCTCGATGCTCTGCGCGCCGTCTCGTGGTTCCGATCGAGGAAACAAGAACCAAGCCAGAGCAGCGAGTTGTAATGCGATCGGCACCATGAATGCCACCGCATAGGCGGTCGCTGACGTTTGACCTGATGCCCCATGCGGCCATATCGCGACGACGCCACCAATGGCCGACTGGATGAAGAAGGTGGCAACATACTGCAATACGCTGATGCTCGCACACGCTCGAGCCGCATAGGCGTGGGGAAAATGCGTCAACAGGACCACGAAGGGCAGCATGGCTGCAGCGCCAGCCACCAACGCGCCCCAGACGATAGAGGTCGGCAATGCGATTCCGCCGACCGCCGCGACCTGGATGCAGACGCAGAGCGCGACGGCGCCGACAAAGACGCTTGCAGCCGATCGACCCTTTCGGAGAGCCCAGTCGGCGAGCCACCCCCAGACGAGCGCTCCGGCGGTCTGGCCAACCGCGATGAAGCTGACGTGGGTGATAATGTTGGTGAGCCTGACCCCATTCACAGCAAGCCAACCTGCAACCCATTGGCCCTGGATCGCCCATACCGTCCCGACCACAATCGCAGCGAGCGGCGCAAACCGTCGAAAGATCGGGTCGCGCAGGACGAATGGCAGGCCGTGGTCTTGATCCGGCACATCGCCAGTGGCGGCTGCTGGTGTGGGAACCAGCAGCACGGCCAGGATAGCGCAGAGCGTCGCCAGAGCGGCCAACAACATGAACAGCGCCCGCCATCCGTGTGTGCGCACGAAGAGGGCCGCCGGATCGGCCATCGCGAGCGCACCGATCCCTGCGACCGCTACGAGACACCCCGTCACCAGGCCGAGACGTTCACGCGGAAACCATGTGATGACCGCCTTCATTGCCGCGAGGAGCGCCGTGGCGGTGCCCGCACCGAGCAACGCGCGGCCGATCATGAGTCCGAAGGGTCCCGTGGACAGGCTGAATATCAATGCGCCGAGGGCCGTCACACCCATCATCACAGACTGGACGGTACGCGGCCCAAATCGATCGATCGCGATGCCGGACGGTAGCAGGCAGAGCGCGAAAGCCAGCGGAAATGCCGCAGTCAGTATCTCCAGCGTGCCCTTACCGATCGCCAGATCGGTCATCAGGTCATCGGCAACGAGCGGATCTATGCTCTGAAACAGAACCGACAAAAAGTATCCGAAAGCGAGTGGAAGAAATCCCACCATGATCCGGAGAAAAGAAATGCGATCGCCTTTGATTTCAACCCGTGCTGCCATGCAATATTAGCTTCCAAGACGGCCAAAACCTCACCATGAAGGCGCATTCCGGTGAAGGCGACCATGGATTCCGACGCATGGCGACCATTTGATCCGGTCGATGTCAAGCGTCAGGTGGGCCCCGAGCGTAGCGCGGCAACAACCGGCAGGTTTTCGTCGAGCCGTCGCCGGACGATGTCGACGACTACGATTCCGCTTCCGGCAAGAGCGATTACACTTGGCTGGATTTGAGCGTGGTGACTTTCATCACGTTCAAAATTGATGCCGGAGCATGATCTTTTGCGAGCACCGGTTCCCACTTCTCGGGATCATGGCCCCGGCGCGCCCTGGCACCGGGACGCGGTGGACCGCTGGCGCCGGCAAACCCGCTCTTGTGCTCAGGTCAACTTATGATCGTGCCGAGTGCCTTGGCGCGCGCCTTGGCATCACTGATGGCACGGATCGCAGTCGCGCGCGCGAGCAGTTTCTTCACTTCGCTTGCCGATAAGCCCTTGGGCGCTGAGGCACGCCCTTCGTCGACCAGCCCAAGCAGGCCGTACACGATCATCAGATTCCGCCGATGACGTGCCTCCGCCCCCGGCGACGTGACAACGGAGCGCGCGACGTCTATCGCCTTGGTTTCCTGCCCTTCGAGCGCAGCGGCGAGGGCGAGATTGGTACGGATATCGAGGTCGTCAGGGGCGAGTGCGCTCGCAGCGTCGAATGATTGGTGCGCTTGCGCGAACTGGCCCGTGAGCGTCTGCGCGAGGCCCAATCGATTGTAGGCCGCCATCGTTTTGACGATCGGCGCAACTTTCGCCAGCGCCACGACTGCACCTTCGGCATCGCCAGTCTTAACCAGGGCCGAGCCTAGTCCGAGCAATGCATCGGGATTGTCAGGGGCCACGGCGAGCGCGGCTCGATAGGCCTGGATCGCCTGATCGGTCTTGCCCGCGCGCGTGTAGGCGTCGCCGAGACGCACCTGCACCGTGGCATCGTTCGACCCGGCGGCCGCTCGCTCATAGATCGGCAGCGCGGCGACGATCTGTCCCTGGGATTCGATATCGGAGGCAACCCGCATCAGTCCGTCCTGATCCGGCTTCTCAGTGCTGGCCGCTGCGTCCAGCAGAGACTGGGTCGAGCACCCCGCGAGCAAAAAGCCCAGGAGGATCGGCACGGCGCAGGATGCAAGACGAAACCCGATATTCATCGCCCTGTCCTTAGTACCAGTGCGACGCAGCATCAACGCTGCAGCGCAAAATAGAAACGGGCCGGCTACCGTACCACAAGCCGGTGAAGCCGCGCTCACCTCGCCCCGGCTGGCTTCTCCGTCGCGCTCTCAGTCCCAGGCCCCTGTGGCAAGGTGCCCGGCGCACGCGGAAGGCCGCCCCCTAGCGTGCCCTTGGTGCCATAAATGTATTCCTGCGCCGCCCGCGCCGTCGGAGCCGCAGGAGCGGCGCCGAGCGGGCGGCCGCGAACCAGGTCGGACTGACGCTCGGCCATGCGCTGAAGGTTGTGTGCGTTGGCGCAGCCCGGTGGCAGATGCGGTCCAAGGAACGGAGGCTCTGTCGCGTCCGCCGTAAGGCAAGCTTTCGGAACCAGCACATAGCGTGTGCGGCCATTCCGGCCGACCACCGGCACGGAGGCATAGTCCGGAGAATAATCCGGCGGCTGCTGCGGAAAGGTACCCCAGTAGACCGTCGGTTCCGGATAGGGCGGCGCGGCCGCACAACCGGCGAGGGCCGACGCCGCTACGGCGAGGCAAAGGTAGACGGCGGACATACGCAGCATCGTGCACCCTCGATCGATCATTTGAACACAAAGCCGGAATTCGGCTCGGGTAGCGGCCTGGCCTTGACGAGAGCCGGCCCGGGCGGCGGCAATGGCGCAGGCCTGTCGAGGGGGGTCGCGAGGCCGCGGTCGCGCACGGGTTTGACGAGCAGTGGCGTAATGAGAATTACGAGCTCGGTCTCGTCACGACGGTATCGGGCAGAGCGAAACAATGCGCCGAGAATCGGAAGGTCAGCAATTTCGGGGGTTCTGTCGAAATCCAACGACATCTGTCGCTGGAACAAGCCAGCGATCGCAAACGTCTGGCCGCTCGCCACCTCCACCGTCGTATCGGCCCGCCGGACCATCAGGCTCGGAAGGTCGACGCCGTTGGCCTTGACGGCCCCTACCCGCGACAGCGAACTCACTTCCGGCTTCACCCGCAGAGCGATTCGATTGGTTTTTATCAGGGTCGGTGTGAACTCGAGCGAGACACCGAACGGCTTGTACGTGACAGTGATCTGCCCTGCCTGGTTTCCGGGGGTTGGAATCGGAATCTCGCCTCCCGCCAGGAAGCTCGCCGGCCGCCCGGTTGATGCCGTCAAGTTCGGCTCGGCCAGGATCGTCAGCATCCCGTTGCGTTGCAGCGCTCCTACGAGGGCATCCACCTCGCTGCCGCTGCCGCCAAACGCAATGCCACCCGACGACCCGATGCCCAGGCGCTGGACGTCATCGCGCGACACCTCGGCAAAACGCACCCGGATATTGATCTGCTGTGAGCCGCCAATTGTGGTGTTGTTGATCGGCGGCTGGTCCGGCGGAGAGTAGGTATCCGCGGCGTTCTGCACGTCGACCGCTTCCTCGACGGAGCCGGTGCGACCGGTCGCTGCCACCCGATTGCCGAACAGCCTGAGTTTGGTGTGAGTCGTCGGCTGAAGGTCGCGGGCCGCATTGTTGGCGGAGCCTGGGTCGGCGACCACGCGGAACGCCACGTTGGCGCGCACCTTATGCTCCGCCGAGATCGCGATCAGATTCGTGCTGCCGATCTTCCTGCCGTAGACATAGACGACATCGGGCGCGACGACACGCAGATCGGCGATCGTGGTGTCGCCCACATAGACCGACTCGGCCGCCTCATCGAGCTGCAGAAGCCGACCCTGGCCCACCATCAGTTCGATCGATTGTCGAGACGAGGACGTGTTTGTCTGCACCTGGCCTGCAACTGGTGACGCGAAAAGGATGGCGAGCAGGAATGCTCCCGCCTTCAGCTTCCATGCGGCCCTTACATACGATTTCACCAGGCCCCGCTCCCTAAACGGCCCTCGAAGGGGCCCAATCAAACACCGGGTTGATAGCAACGAAACAACGAAACTGATGTTCGCGTTTTTACGGTAAGTCGGCCCAACCTCAAATGTCGAACCGGCAACGTAGGGCGAAAAACCGTTCTTGGTGTTATTTGGCCACAGTCACTCACAGTCACAGTCACACAGTCCGCCCCGCGGCCTGCTTCATACCGGCACACGTCACATAGGGTCTGCCGGAAGGCACGAATTGTTTGGCACCGGCCAAGGGGCGAGTGCCACCCGCAGGGCTTCATCCCGCCCCGGCGCCCAGCTTCAACCGTTCTGCGGATTCGCCGATGCTATTTTCCGCCTGGTTGCCCTTGGTCAGGGAGCCGAGGGGCTGCACGTTAAACTCAGGCGCCAGCTCCTGATAGGACATGACCGGTACGTAGATATTGCTGCGCGTGAGCAAGTGTCGTGTGACCCGCCTCACATCCATCGCGGTGAGCACGACGGGATTCGTACCCGGAGCCGCCTCCGCCAGGGCGCGGGCGATTTCCTCTATCAACGGTTGGACCGCCTCCTCCGTCAGGTTCATGTAAGTCCCAGCCGCGGTCTGGCGCTGGGCGGAGCGAAGCATATCTTCGACCGAGCGCTCGAGCATATAGGCCGCGATGACCCGGTCGCGGTCGGCACACCGAAAGCAGATCTGGCGGCCAAGGGCCACGCGCACGTATTCCACCAACAGCACGACGTTCTGTTCGCGTTGTCCCCATTCGACCACGGCCTCGAGAATGGCGCGCATGTTGCGGACGGGTACGTTTTCATCGACCAGGCGCCGCAGGATTTCTGCCAGCTTCTGCAGGGGCGCGATCTTCTCGGCCTCCTTCACCAGGTCGGCATAGTTCGTTTGGATCTTGGTGAGGAGCTTCCGCGTCTCCTGAATGCCGACAAAACTGCCGGCCCGCCGGTACAACATCTGCATCAGGCATTTGGCCAGAATCTGGGCCGGCAGCGCAAAGGCGACACCAGCCTGCGACAAGGTTTCCGCATGGGAGCGCTCGACCCAAAGCGCGGGGCGGTAGTTGATGAGCGGCGTCTCCTGACGGTACGGTATCTCGAGCAGCTCGAGGTGAGCCGGCTCGTCGTCGACGAGCAGCCCATGCGGGGGAACGGTGCCTTCGATGACCGGCGTGCCCTCGAGGTCGATGCGGAAGCGATCATGCGCGAGGGTCGGGTCGACGTCGAGCGCGATCGACGGGATCTCGATACCGAGATCGCTGAGCAGTTCGGCGCGCGCCTGGGTCGTCAGCTCGGCGAAGCCCTCCGGCGGTACGGCCGATGCAAGCTCGCCGCTCACCCAAACGACGATGGTGGCATCAGATGCCGGCGGGCCTGCCAGCCTTGCCGGATCTTGAGCGGTCGAGCCGACTTGCGACGGTTGGGCGGTCGCCCCTGCCGTCGCGCCTGCCGCACGCTTCACCGGGGCGTTGCGCACCGCCGCCTCGCGTGCCGCCTTCCGGCGGGCGGTCAAGAACCCGGCCAAACCGAGGATCGCCGCGAGAAGCAGAAAGGCCACCGCCGGGAAGCCTGGAACGAACGCCATTCCGACCAGGATCACTGCACCGAGTATCAGCGCACGCGGCTCCAGGAACAACTGCCCGGCCACTTCGGTACCCAGGTCGCTGTCCGACGACACCCGCGTCACCAACGTTCCGGCCGCGACCGAAACGAAAAGCGAGGGAATTTGCGCGACCAGCCCGTCGCCGACCGAGAGCAGCGCATAGGTCTCGGCGGCGGTTCCGATCGTCATGCCGTGTTTCAGGCTGCCGACGATGATACCGCCGATCAGATTGACGAGGATGACGAGGATGCTGGCGATGGCGTCGCCTTTGACGAACTTCATCGCGCCGTCCATGGCGCCGAACAAATGGCTCTCGCGCTCGAGCCCACGGCGGAGCCGATTGGCCTCAGCCTGGTCGATGTCGCCGGAGCGCAGGTCGTTGTCGATCGCCATCTGCTTGCCGGGCATGGCGTCCAGGCTGAATCGGGCGGCGACCTCCGCGACGCGCTCGCCACCCTTGGTGATGACAACGAACTGCGCGATCGTGATGATCAGGAAGACGACGAGACCGACGGCAATGTCGCCGCCGATCACGAAGTTTCCGAACGCGCTGACGATCTCGCCGGCGTCGGCCTGAAGCAGGATGAGCCGCGACGTGGTGATGGTGATCGCGAGCCGGAACAATGTGGCGATCAGGATGACCGACGGGAATGACGAGAACTCGACCGGCCGCGCGATATAGAAGACGACCAGCAGGACGAGCATGCTGACGGAGATATTGATGGCAATGAGGCCGTCCACCAGCCAGGTGGGCAGCGGAATAATGATCATGACGATCGCGACCAGCATCAGGATCGCCACGATGAGATCGCTGCGGCCGGACAAGTAGACGAGCGCGCGTGCCAATCTATCGATCATGATCAGGACCGTTCGCGATGTTCGAGGAATTTGCGAAACATGCGCTTCGCTTCGCTTTCATTGCCGGCGAGCCATAGCGCGCGACTGCGCAGCAGATCGAGCATGGGCTGGTTCGCGTCGCCAAGCGCTTGCAGCCGCTCGATGACCTCAGCGGCAGCCTGCGGCGAGCGGCTGCGCAAGAATGCTTCGGCAAGCGTGCGCAGCACGCCCTCATCGTTGGGCGCAAGGCGAGCGGCGATCAGCAGCAGGACGAGCCCGCGTTTCGGCTGGCTGTGACGGGCATAAAGATGGCCAAGCGCGTGCAGCAACTCCACCGTCTGATCGCGTCCGGGCGTCATGTCGCGGTATCCTCAAGGCGGCGCGCGCGCAAATTGCGGCGCTGCTCGATCTCTTCACCCAACACGGTCTTTGCCAGGCGATTGAATTCTTCGCTCTCCTTGAGCTGCGGCAGAACCGTGGTCAGCAGCTGCTCGAGTATCGCAATCGCGCGATCGGTGGACAGGATCTGGGGATCGGCAAGTGTCGGCTTGACGAACTCGCTGACAAGCTCGCGAAGAATTGCCTTGCCGACCGTGCCCTTGCGCTCGTGGATCGCGGCGGCGATCTGCCGCGCGAACTCCGGCGGATCGACGGCCCTGTCCCTGGCGGGGCCGCCGACACCATCCGGTGCATGCTGGTCAGGCCGGTCGAGCTGCGTACGCTCTATGCGACGGTTGTCCATCCCAGGCGATCTGTCCTTTCCGCGCGCAGTTCACTGACGATAGACCAGCGCCACGGTCTCGCCGTCCTTGGCAAGGAGGATGCGGCCGTCAACAATATCCTTGATCGTCCAGCCATTGTCTAGGAAGGCACCCTTGTAATAGCGGTTGCCCTCGGCCGTAATGATATAGGGGCGCTCGCCGAACCACACGGCCTGCACATTGACCACCGGCATCGGCTTTTTGGCCTCGGTGGGGGTCACATTTGCGACGAGAACCAACCGCCCGCGATATGCCGCATCAAACCATTGTTGCGTTTCCGTCCAGGCGCCGGTCTGTTGCTTCGTGATGCTGCCAGTGACGGTGACCTGTCCACCCGCTGCGGTAACCCGAAGGCCGGAGAGGCCCGACGCCTCAAGACGCTCGGTGAGCTTGCGCCCGGCGTCATCAACGTTGAGTGCGTTGAGCGCGGATCCGAGGTTCGGTGGCGGCTGCCGGTCGCAGCCATTGAGCTCTGCAATCGCCTCGCGCACCGAAATCCCGGGCCGCGTCGACAAGCAATGCTCAATAAACTTCCGATCGTCCACGGGCAGATCGGCCATGAGCTTCGATGCGGACGCCAGCGTCAGAGTTTCGTTGGCCGGTGCCGGTGCCTCGGCCCGAGCGACGCTGGTCAGGTCGTTCGCCTTCGCGGCGGGGCGCATGGCGGCCAGCCCCAGCGCCGGAACCGTAAGCAAGAGCGCGCCGGCGATCATAACGGCCGTGGAGATGCGTCGACGGGCGGGGACCTCGCCGGACCCGACGGAGGTCGGCGCGGCGGCCTGATTGCGCGCGATGGAGATCCGCAGCCGCGCCTCGCCGATCGTCAGATCGATAGGCGCTTGCAGCGCGCAGCCAAAGCCATTCGCGATGATCTTCTCACCGACGCGGACGTCTCCGCCGATCGCGTGAAGGTCGATGGTGCGGCGGCCGACCCGCAGGACGGCATGCTCGGCCGCGATGCCGGCATCCCGCAAGACGATGTCGGCGCCCGGCGTGGAGCCGATACGGACATCGCCCGGTTCAAGCTCGAGGCGCACGCCGCGATGAAAGCCAGCCGTGCTCTCGAGCACGAACGTCGACGGCGACGACGCGACGACGGCGGAGAGCCAAGTCGTGAAGGAAGACATCAATCCGGTAGCGGCCATTTTCGGACCCCAATTCATTCTTCGGCTGGACGTCCACAAGGTAGACCGTCGCCACCGGAAGAACTGTGAGAGACGTCACAAAGGCCCGTCGTCACCGGAAAGCGGACTGGATATTGGTGCCGCCGACCGGGGCCGGTCAATGGCCGCCCTGGCTCTGCTTCATGCCGCACGCTTCCCAGGGCCGCCACAGCTTCGCCCGCCCTGTTTTGTCTCGGCGCGGTCAAAGAGGTTCAGATAGGGAAGCTCTCTTGACGCATCGGGGCGGCGCGACTTCCCGCCCGCTAGCCGCACGTTCCTCACACCTGCATTGCCCCCTACGCGTCCGCGTGATCGGGCGTGTCGCTGACTGGAGTGACTTCCATCACATCTTTTCGCGCGGCAGTTGACGATGAAGGAGCCAGGACAGAGGCAAGCACCGAAGGTGGCATGCAATGAGCATCGGTTCGACGGATACGGTCAAGAACACAACCCCTCCACCCAGCAATCCCGGCACGGCTTCGCCGAAACAGGTGAAGGAATTCAACGAGGCGGTCGACCGTTCGACCCATTCAACCGCCTCAACCAATGGTTCACAGCAGTCACAGAGTGGGTCAACGTCGCACCCCATCATGCTTGCGCGCCGGCCGCCGACCCCGGCACACACGCCTCCGCAAACCTTGACCTGCGCGCCGCCCACCGCGCAGCAAAAAGCCCGCGCCTTCGTCGACCCGGCGCTGCGCGACGTGGCGTCAGGAAAGAAGGAACTCGCCAAGAACACGAAAGGAACGGACGTAGGGAAGATGCAGGAAGCCCTGCAGACGGCCGGTTACAAGCTGCCCCGTTACGGTGCGGACGGAAAGTTCGGTGACGAGACGGTCAAGGCGCTGAAGAAGTTCCAGACCGACCATTGCCTGAAGGATACCGGACGTCTCGACAAGCAGACCATGGAGCAGCTCAGCATCGCATCCACCAAGTTCCCCGAATACGGGAAGCTGTTTGCCGACGGGAAGCTCAACACCACCGTCGCAGTCGGTTTCGATGAGGGGGGCTGGGACAAAGGCCAGACCAAGGACATCATCTCGGGGCTGGCGAAGCGAGGCTACACCCAGCTGGACCCGAACACGGCCGGCACCGACAAGGCCATGGCCGAGCGGTTCAAGGCCGCCGGCATCGATCCGGCCGCGGCCAAGGCGGACGGGCTTCAGTACTTCACAAAGACCTTCAAACACGACGGAAAAGACGTCACCTCGGTGGTGAAGCTGATCACGGCCGACACGCCGCAGGCGAAAGACAAGTTCGCCAAGGCCATGGCCGAGTCGGAGATGTTGATCTACGCCGGCCATGGCCGCTACGGCTCCGGCCCCGACTTCGACGACATCAAGTCGCCCAAGGGAAACTTCGTCATCGGCAAGCCTTACGAGGCTGGTCACGTCACGCTGAACCGGGGCAAGACCGACCTGCAGAAAACGGCGATGACCAAGGACTACCAGCTGATGATGTTCAGCGGATGCACCACCTCCCGCTACCTGGACGACCTGCGCGCCGTCCCTGGAAAGGATAGCAAGAACCTCGATCTCGTCGTATCGAATGAATTGTTGTACTGGCACAACATGGAGCCCAATGCCCTCCAGATGCTGGACGGCGTCACCAACGGCGCCAGCATCAATGAGATCAAAGCCGGGCTCGAGGACATCAACAAGGAGCAGGGCAAGGGGCCGATGTGGAAGGTCGACGGCTTCAACGACAATTAGTCAGGCTCGACTCGAGGACATCAACTGGCAAGAAGGCAAGATAACCACATGAAGGCTCCACGGCTTCGACGACAATCATGTCTGATCCACTCCGCGCTTGCTCTTGCGCTCGTGCTCGCACCGGGCACGGGCTGGGCTGGCGCCAGCAAGGGCAATCCAATGGCCATATTGAACGATCCCGCAGCCTCGCGCGCCGAGCGCATCAAGGCCGCCAAGGCTCTCGCCGACTCGAAGGACCCCAAAGCCATCGACACCCTCGTCAAGCAGCTCGCGATTATGGACGAGGACATCGTTGCGGCGGTCAAGAGCGCGCTGCGCGCCCTCAATGCCGTTGCGGTGCTGGAGCAGCGGCTGGCGGACAGCGGCGCTTCCGAGGAGCACAAAGTGTCGGCTTGCACGGCGCTGCGGGCGCTCAAGGAAAAGCGTTCAATACCGCCGCTCGCTTCCGCCCTGAAGGATCAAAGCGCGCGCGTGCGCAAGGAGGCCGCGCTGGCTCTGGGCGTCATTGCGCCGGCCGAGGCCGAGACGGCGCTGCTGACGGCGCTTTCCGACAGCGACGACGACGTGCGCTACTTCGCGGCCGACGCACTCGGCAACGTCCGCACCGCCGCGGTGACGCAGGCCATCGAGACGCGCCTGGCAGCGGAGACCAGCCCGGTCGTCCGTTCCGCGCTGCTGGCCGCCAAGAACAAGCTGGATCGGGCCGCCTCGCGGTAGACAGCTGCCCACCCGATCGATGCTACTCGCTGATCCCCCTGATACCGCTCAGCGGCTCGTATCCTCCTTCCCGCCAAAGATTATCGTCGGCAGAGAGGATATCGCCCGATCGGTCGCGGGTGGCGAAGCCACCCTGGGGGTGGCTACTGAGGACCGCGACGAACTCTGTGCGATAGTTCGTCTCGGAGCTCAGGGGCTCGTCCGAGACGATGATCGACGACCGCGGCGATGCGGTCGGCGCGACGCGGTCAAGCACTTCCCGAGGAATGGTGATGCGGTCGAGCGCGCTGCTGGCGTCGTCGCCGTCGTCGATCGTCACCGCACTCCAGCGCAGGCCCGCGCCTTCCCGTGCCATCGCCGTGAATACATGCGTGCCGATCGGCTTGCCGGGATTGCGGATCTTGACCGGAACCTCGATGCTCGCATCGAACACTTCGCCGCCATCCCGTACCGGCTTGCGTGTGGCACGTCGCACGTAGAGCTTCTGCGTCGCACGGCTGATATAGATCGAGACCGGTTCGAGTGAGAGATTTGCCTCGCTCGCGGCCTTGGCCGTGTCGGCCTTTTTGATCTCCGCCGCTTCCGCGGCGTCCTTTGCCGAGTTGCTCACGTCGAGCCTTTGCTTTGCTTCGGCACTCGCGGCGTCGAACTGCTTGCCCAATTCTGCAGCCCTTCGCGCGGCCTTCCGCCTTAAATCCTCGGCCTGTACCCTGGCCTGATCCGTCCGTGCACCGATCAACGCTTTGTCGGCCGATGCGAGCTCCGCATCCGCGCGCCCCTTCAACAATTCAAGCTTGCGCAGCGACGCCGTAAGCGTTGCGGCCTCGCGCACCGCTATCGTTGCAGCTCTTTTCGCCTCGTCGTCAGCCCTGGCGGCCTCCGCCGCCTCACGCGCGAGGAGCTCCGCTCGCGCGCGCGCGGCCGCCAGCGCCTCCGCGTTCGGCGTCAGCAGCGCCGGGTGGGAAAAGGGGACCGGGGTTGTATCGTTCGGAGCGATGATCACCCGCATTCCGATCCGCGTCCTGTCGAACAGCCTTTCCGCAAAACCGAAAGGCAACCGCACGCAGCCATGCGAAGCCGCATAGCCAGGTAGAGATCCGCCATGCAGCGCGATGCCGTTCCAGGTGATGCGCTGCATGTGCGGCATCCAGGCATCGTCATACATGTTCGAACGATGGTCCTTTTTCTTCTGAACGATCGCAAAGATGCCGGCTGGCGTCTCGTACTCGGTCGTTCCGGTCGACACTGGAGCGCGCAGGATCCAGCCGTCGGCATCGTAGAGGGTGACCTGCTGGCTTTTGATCGACACGATCGCCATGATGGGCTCGCCGCCTTGGCGCGGCGCAACCTCCTCACGCATCGGCGCACGGCGCAACTCTTGCGCCGCCGTATCGGCGGTCAGCATTGTCAGCGCCGCCATCGCGGCAAGCATGGCCTTGGCGCAGCGATCCCAGCGCCGCGCAGCCGCGGCGGTCGCGCATTGATGTAGCATTCCGTGCCCCGGTCGAAATCCTTGCCGGACGTGCGTCGATCAAGCCTCGATCGCGATCCATTCGGCTACTTTCTCATATATATCACGGCCCACATTAGCGGCGCCATCACAGTCAGCGCGAAACGTTGATTGGGCTCGGCCTCAACCACATCGGCCGCGTCGTCGAGCGTCTGGACGCTCCTGAAATCGGGGAATGATACACCCTGAACTTGCAGTCGCGTGGCGCGTGATGGGCGCGTGCTCGTATCGCCGCTAGAACGCATGCGCCTTCGACGTGACCGTTACGTCGCCCATCTGGATGGGTACGGCGGTGTCGGGGCGAGCCTTGGCGATGGATTCGGCCTCGGGCGGCAGCTGGGTCCAGTAGCCCTGGATCACCCAGGGAGCGGGTTGCGCGGGCGCGGGGCTTCCGGCAGCGGGCGGCGCGAGCGTAAGCTCCAGCACGGTGCCGTCGGCGGCGCGGCCGACCATGTCGATGATGTAGAAGCCTGCCTGCGGCGCGCGCATGGTGACGAGGCTATTGTTGAACGTCAGCTGGGTCGGATGCGCCGACTCCGGGATGCGCAAGCGCGCCATGCGTGCGCCGGGGGACGTGAGCCGGATGTGCACCACGCGTCCGGCGGGCGTGGTTTCGTCGCGGACAAGTGCGGCGGTGGCGTAGACGCGGCTGTCATAGGTGAGCGGGCGGCTGGCGAGCACGGCGGTGACGCCCGGCGGCGGCGGAGCGGCGTTGGGCTTGAGCTGCTCGCCGACGGCCTTCGGCAGCGCGCCAGGCGTTGCCGAGGCATAGAGGTTCGTGGTGCGCGCATCGATGTCGTAAACCGCGCTGAAGTTGAGCGCGAGCGGCCGCTCGACGCTGAAGGCAGGCAGGAACGTTGTAACGACCATCGCGACGACAAGAGCGACGCCAAGCGTGCCGGCAACGAGGTTCCGTCCCTTCGGGATTGGGCCGACCAGGGCGAGCATGGGCGCGATCACCAGCGCTTCCACCACGCCGAACATCGCCGCACGGCTGAGGCCCATCATCACGTCGAGCACATGCAACACGGGAAAGAACATGATCACAAGCACGGCGCTGGCGAGCGCATAGCCGAAGATCGCATAACGCGGTGCGAGCCGCGCGATGGCGCCGCCAACCACGAATGCGATGCCGGGGATGAGGAACAGCACCGAGAAGCCGGGCACGGCGAGCGACAGCCCCATGCCCACCAGCAGGAACCAAAACCACCCGCACGCAAACAGTCTGTCGCGGCTCGCGTTCTTCGCGGGAAAGCCGAGGCCGAGCGCGGACAAGAGCAGCGCGGCGATGAAGATCACGCAGTTGAGCGCCTGCGGGAACGCCGTCCAGTACGCGCCTTCGGGACGGATCAGCCCGATAACCGCCTGCGCGAGGAAGGCGAGCAGGCCCGAGGCGATCAGAAGAGCGGGTGGCAGGACCAGCGCGCGCACATCGAGCCTGCGCCAGTTCGCCTGCCGCGTCGGCTTCATAACCAGCACGGCCGAGAGGCCAAGGCACAGGCCCAGCAACACAAGCGCGGACACCTGCGGCAGTTCGATGAAGATGAGCGAGGCGATGTCGGCGTAGGCGATCTCTCCGCCCGTCTTGTCCGCAGTCCAGTCGGCGGCGACGAAGGAACGCGCCGTGCCCAGCGCCTGGTCGCCCATCTGCTGCACGCTGGTGCGGTCGAGGTGGGCCAGGTCGTCGTGCTGCGTGTGGTAGAAGCTGAGGCCATCGGCGATGGCGATGTTCACGCCGGTCCAGCCGTTGCGCAGGTGGACAGTGAGGTCCGTCAAGTTCGGCAGCTTCTCGTAGAGCGACGCCATCATCGAGTTGGCGAACCTGCGCGCACCGTTCTTTGCCCAATCGCTGACGATGCCGCCGTTCGGGTGGCCGGTCTCGAACATCACCGCCGGGCCGCGCACGCCGCGCGCTTCAAGGTTGATGATGCGACCGACTTCACGGCCATAGGCCTTTGCGTCGACGAAGGCCTGGGCGCCGAGCAGGGCTGTCTCCTCGCCATCCGTCAGCAGGAACAACACGGGCCGCACCGGCGGCGTGTCCTTCATCAGCTTGGCGACTTCCAGCCACACGGCGACGCCGATGCCATCATCGCCAAAGCCCGGGCTGGCTTCGACGCTGTCATAGTGCGCGGTGAGGACGAGGGTCGGGCCGGTCATCGGCCCGGCGGTGAAGGTGATGTTCTGCACGCGGGCGCAACGGATGGCCCAGTTGGGGATGGCGCCACAGGCGGTCTGATCATGGACCTCGGGCGTGTAGCCAAGGTTGCGGATCTCGGCGAGCAGGCGGCTGCGTGTGTCGTCCAGCGGCGCCGAGTCCACCGGATGCGGCCTGCCGTCGAGGATGCGGGAGAGGCGGTCCACGGCGCGCGTGGCGTCAAACTGCGTGGGCGCGTTGCTCAGGCGTACGGGATCAAGTTTCAGCGGCAGATCGCGGAAGAAAAACAGGATGAACAGCAGCCCGAAGACGCCGAGCGCCGCGAGCGCTTTCGTGGGGCCGGGTTGTTCCGGCGCTTCACGATCGTTGCTCATCGCCCCGCGCCCCCGCGGTTTCCGGAACGACAGGCTGGAATGCGGCTCAGCGCCGGCGCGGGGCGTGGCCGGTTTCCTCGACGACCGGTCGGGATCGCATCCACGATATCGAGCGCCAGCCCCTCGCCCACCACGCGCACGCCAATCGGCAGCATGCTGGCATCGTTGTCCGGTCGCATCATGTGGGCTGAGAATGTGTCGATGCAGACGCAGCAACACAGCGGCCATTTGAACAGGATCGTGAAGGGTGGCGAAGAGTTCGAGATGATCATGTGGTGGCACTCGCCTCGGCGGGTTATGAGGGCGTCGATGATGTTGGGTCGCCGATCGCAGGACCCAAACGAGGGCAGGCTCGCCGCTTCCACGGACGTCCCGGACGACGGTGTATCGGCTCACCGCGCTTCAGCAGGCCAACTCCGTCAGTGCGCCGGGAAAAGTCGAAGGAGGAGCGTTGATGTCAGCGATGCCCCGGAGAGGACCAACATCGCGACCGGCATTGCCGTGTGAGGGGGAAGATCGATGACGGATACAAGGATGGACCCGACGGCTCCGCCACTCACTTGCACGAACCCCACAAGAGCCGATGCGGCACCCGCGCAATGAGCAAATCCTGACAAAGCTATCGCGGTCGATGCCGGCATGACGATGCCCAGTCCGATATTGAACACGATCAAGATACTGAGAAGTGAGGGTGCCGCCACAGGCGACGCCGTCATGGCAATGGCAGCGGCGAAGGCGATCGCGGCACCAACGCCGACCAATGTCTCGGGCCGCCAGGTCGTGGCCAGTTGACCCGCCAGATAACTCCCAAGCACCACACCCGCTACTGTGATCCCCGGAAAGAAGCCGACTACTGCCGGTCGGAACCCGAGTTCCGATACGAACATCGGCGCTGCATTAACGACGAATGCAAAAAGGGCGCCCAACAATGCGGCCGACTGAAAGCTGGACAACAGAAATCGGGGTGAGCCCAAAATTTCAACATATCGCCGCAGCATCGCCTCGGGCTGCGCTCCCGTATCGATCGGGCGCCTGCTCTCGCGCAAGGCAAAAGCCCCGACGAACACTGTCGCACCATAAAGGGCGGCAAAACCAAAGATCGCCCGCCAGCCCAACCACTCATCGAGGAAGCCGCCGATTATCGGCGCCACGGCGGGAGCAAGTAGATAAATCAAGTTCACACCAGCCAGCAGCTTGGTCAATTCCGCTCCCTTGCTCAGGTCCCGCGCAATCGCTCGGCCAATCATCAGGCCGACGCAAGAGCCCGAAGCCTGGAGCGCCCGCCCCGCGAACAGCAGCATGTAACCAGGCGCGACGGCGGCGAGCAGAGATCCAATCGTGTACGACGCTAGTCCCACCAGGAGAACGCTCTTGCGAGGCAGCGCGTCAACAAACGCACCGACAAGCAGACCACTCGCCGCTGAGACGACGAGCCCCAGAGTAACTGTCGCCTGGACTACGGTAACGTGGACGCCTAGCCCGCTCGCGATGCTGGAAATAGCGGGCAGGTATGATGTGGTCGCGAACTCCCCAAGAGCGGACAGCGCGGCCAGATACAATACGACCGCCAATGATGTGTCCGGAGCGTCGCCGTTGACAACCCGCTTGGCCACGCTACCCCCCAAAGCCGTAAAATGCCGTCCCACGGCAGCTCCACGGCGATGACGCTCGCGCCCTGTGTCGGCGGCACATGCATTGCTCATTCATCACGTTCTGCACCGGCATGCTGCGTAACATCATCTTCCTCGACGGCAGTTGCCCGCCGGCGCGCCAAGTGGCGCGACTGCGAGCAGCCATTCCTTCATTGTGAAGGCTTCGCCGTGATGACATGGACTTCCGCTCGGGGAACTCCCTCTACGTATCTGTCGGAATCGTCGCCTCGCGCCGCTGCGCCTCAATCGTCTCCATGTGCTTGCGCAGGCTGAGCGGCCGCATGTCCGTCCACACCTCCTCGATATGAGCGAGGCAATCGGCCTTCAGGCCACTTTTCCCGACAGCCGTCCAGCCGGCGGGTATCTCTCTTCCCTTGAGCCAGATCGAATACTGCTCCTCGTGGTTCATCACGACTTCGTATTGCCTAAGATCCTCTTCCTCGTCCCGCATGGTTCCTCTCTCTCAGTAAAAATGACACGCTCCCTCTCGCAAACGCCGAGAGGATCGAACCCGCGGTCGGACAACCGAACCGAACACGTTTCTGGGGCGTTGATGACGACTGTGTACGTTGCCTGCCGAAGCTGCACGTCCAGGACCCCTTTCTATGGCGTTGTCACTTCGAGTCTGCGGTGTGATGAGCCGGCCGAGCCCGGTTGAATGATCCGAGACAAGGCAGCCGCGGTCGACCGCGCATGCTCGGCGCTCAACAACGAAAAATGATTGCCAGCAACGCGAACTGGAGCGAGCGCATTCCACCGCAGGTCCGGCGTATCCGAACATGTGAGCAAGGAGACCGGCACGTCGAGCGGCTCTGGCTGATAGCCAGCCAGCAGCGAACTGTGCACCTCAAACGTGCGTATGTATCGCTCGGCGTAGGCGACCCCGTCACCTCCGCTCAGGCCGAGCCCCCGACAGATCAGACCCGGCAGCTCGGACTCCGGCGCGGTCATCGCAGCTTCCATCCACTCGGTTGCTCCGGCGATAGTCAACGCGTGAATCGCTGCGATCCGCGCCGAAGCGATGTCGAAGCGGCGCTCGAGGACGGACGAATCGAGCAACACGACGCGGGTGACGACCGTCGATGCATCGCGGCGAAGATGCGCTGCGACCGCATGACAGAGGACCCCGCCGGCGGACCATCCCACGAGGCACACGTCTCGCCCGTCGAACGAGCGGCGGATGGCCGACGCATAACCCATGACGAGTTCCGCCCGATCGGCTGGCGCAGGAGCGCCCTCGAGCAACGGCGACCGCAGCGCGAACACCGGGCGATGCTCGATGTGAAGCGCGAGCTCTCGATACGGAGTCACCTCTCCGCCAAGCGAAGGCAAGAACACCACCACCCCATCGTCGAGGCCCGAAAGCGCGCGGACGTTGAGGGGGACGAGTACCGGTTCATGGCCTCGTTCGTCGGCGATCACGGGCGCGCCCAGGATCTCCGAAAGACGGGCGACCGTCGGCGCCTGAAACAATGTGCGCAATGGCACGTCGCGACCCAGCGCGCGATGAAGGCGATTGGCGAGCCGAGCCGCGAGCAGCGAGTGGCCGCCGAGTTCGAAGAAACTGTCGTGGATGCCGATCCGCGCCATGCCGAGGACCTCGGCGAACGCGGCACACAGCTCTTCCTCCAGCGCGTTTCTCGGCCCGACATACACCGTTTCATCGGGCGCGACCCCGATCGCCAGCAGAGCCTTGCGGTCGAGCTTGCCATTTGGCGTCTGAGGCATGCTGTCGACAAATACGAACGCCTGCGGAACCATGTAGTTCGGCAACCGGTTCACGAGCAATTGACGGAGTCGATTTCCGAGCTCTGCATTGCTCCAGCCGAACGCCGGCGTATTGGCATGGCGCTCGCTGCCGGAGCCCCGCGGCGACACGAGCGCCGCCGAATGCCAGTCCACGTCCGCGCCGATACGGGCACAAATCAGATCGCACCTCGCCTCCCCCTCCGCACTGACGCGCGAGGCCCGAAGTTCGTATCCCGGGGGGATCTGCAGCGGAGGGGCGTCGTCTTTGACGACATCTCGCAACCTGCGCACGTCCTCTTGGCCAGCATCGAGAAGCTCGAGTGCCGAGACAAAGCGGCTCGCACGTGGATGCGGCGCGCCCGTCAGGATCAACACGTCCGGCAGGCCCGAACTCGCGGACGGGGCCGGGTCGCCGTAGCGGAGCTCCATCGTGGCCATCTCGTCGCGCGGCCGTGGTCCGACGTGAATCGTGACGTCGTAGCGAAATCGACTGAGTTCGTTGTCGTAGTCTCCGCGCTTCCACAGCGCCTCGATCCCGCTCACACGGGGCAGCGATTCGTGCAGCGCATAGAACAGCTCCGGGGCGACGAGAAGCTCGCGTTCAGCGTTCACGTCGGCGTCGACACGGGCGCGGAGCTGCGCGCTCGTCGTTTCCGGTTGCGCTTGGTGGAGCGCGACCGAGAGGCGAAACGCGCGGAGCAAGCCGAGCGAGCGGACATCGCCGACGTGCACCCTGCCGCCATCGCGCACGATTCGCACGGCGTGCGCCAGGACTTGCTTCAAATGGTCCTGAGAAGGCACGTACTGCGCGACGGAATTGATGATAATCGTGTCGAAGCTCCCCTCTGGAATGCAATCGAGCTCGCTCGCCTCGCGGCGGAGCAACGTGACCGAACCAGCGCAATCGCCGAGGGTGTCCAGTCTGTCGCGTATGAGAGCCAGCGACTCTTCGGCAAAGTCGACACCACAATAGCTCTCCGCGTCGCCCGCCAACCGAAACAGCAGGAGTCCAGATCCGACACCGATCTCGAGCACACGACCGAGCCGCGCGCCCGCGATCCACGAAACCGTCTCGTCGACCCACTGCCGCATCTCGCTCGCAGGGATCGGCTCGTCGGTGTAGGAACTCCTCCAGCCCGCCAGATTGAACGCCGGATCGTGCCGGCCATCCTGTGCATACACGTCGCGCCACAGCGTCTGCCACGACTCGAGCTGTTCGCTCGCCTGTGCGGCGGAGCCGGCCGGCGCTGCCACGACATAGGCGACCAGCTGTTGGTGCGCGGGCGACTCTTCACGCACCATGACCGCCACATCGCTGACGCGCGGATGCGAACGTACGACGTTCTCGATCTCTCCGAGCTCGACGCGGAATCCACGGATCTTGACCTGATGGTCGATGCGCCCGAGAAATTCGATATCTCCGCTCCGCGTCCGGCGCACGAGATCGCCGGTTCGATACATCCTCGCCCCATCCCGATCACTGAACGGATCGGGAACAATCTTTTCAGCCGTGAGCGCAGCGCGCCGCCAATAGCCCTGCGCCAGTCCGTCGCCGCCAATGCACAGCTCGCCGGCGACTCCTATCGGAACGAGCTCGAGCGAGCTGTCGACCACGTGAAGGGTCGTATTGGCGAGCGGATCGCCGAGCGTGACCGGTCCGTGTTTGGGCACCGGCGCACACGACGACCACACGGTGGTCTCGGTGGGGCCGTACATGTTCCAGACCTCCGAGTCCGCCGCGGTCAATCCACGCCCGGTAGCGACATCCAGCGCTTCACCGCCCACGAGCAGTCGTCGCAAAGGCGGCATCGGGCTCCACCCGCTGTCCAGCAGCATCCGGTAGGTCGCGGGCGTCGCTTGAAACATGGTCGCGCGATGCGTCACCAGTTCGGCGGCGAGCGCCACCGGATCCTGTGCTGTTTCCCGCGACAGGATCACCGTCGTCCCACCAACCGAAATCGGCGCGAGCAGCTCGAGCACAGCGATATCAAAAGACAACGTCGTGACGGCACAGAGCGTATCTTCGGCGCCCAGACCCGGCCGTTCGCAAACGCTATCGATAAAGTTTGCGACTGCGCCATGACCGACGGCGACGCCCTTCGGTGTTCCGGTCGAGCCGGATGTGTAGATGACGTAGGCAACCTCCATCTCGTGCGCACCACCGTCGCGGAACTCCTTCGAGGCCGAGTGGTAATCGTCGAGATGAATGAGCCGCCCGGCTTCGATATCACCCGCAAAGCGCGATGCGAACCGACGTTCCGTCACCAGCGCCGAACAACGTGCGTCGTGCAGTGCGAAGCGAACGCGATCGTCGGGATAGTCCGGATCGAGCGGAACGTAAGCCGCACCGCTCTTCCAGATTCCGAGCATGGTCACCAGCATGTCGCTCGTTCGATCGAGACAGATTGCTACCAGCGCTCCGCGGCCGATACCCTGCTGCGACAGATGGTGCGCGAGTTGATTGCTACGCTCATCGAGCTCGCGATACGTAAGGCTGCGATCGTGCGCCACGACCGCCACCGCATCCGGACGCTCCCTCACCTGGGACTGGAACCGCGCGTGAGCCGCCGCGTTTGCCGATCGGCGCCGCTGCGGCCCGCTGCTCGCACCCAGGATCCTGCTGCGCTCGTGATCGGGCAACAACTCGAGCTTTGTCACCCGCCGGTGGGGTTCGAGGACCGCCGATTCGACAAGCCGCACCAGCCGGTCTTTGACCGCATCGATCGAGGCGTCGTCGAACAGTGCCGGATCGAAGCGCAGGGCGCAGCGCAGACCATCCCGCGCCTCGACGACGTCGAGGTGCAAATCGAAGCGTTGTGACGTTATCGCGCCGTCGAGCGAACTGGACAGCGAGAACAAGATCGATGCCGCTGCGTGCGAACCGGTCACCGCGAGCGGGTCGAAGCGTGACGCCACGCGATAGCTACTTGTCACCCGCGTCACCAGTTCGCCGAATGACGGATCGTCGTCGAAGCGTATCCGCAATGGCATGAACGGAGTCGCCGCACCCACGACCGCCTCCAACGCAAACCGTTCGGCGTCGGGGACGGCACATGCCAGCACGAGGTCGCGGGAACCACCGTGCCGGCCGAGCAACACGGCAAACGCGGCGAGCAGCGTCGTGAGCACCGTTCCGTCGTTTGCCGCGGCAAGCTCGCGGAGCGCATGGTCATGGCCGATCTCGAAACTGACGGCTCGAGGAGCGAACAAACCGTACTGACTTCGACGCCGATCGACCGGTAGATCGAGCGGTGGGGCCTCGGCGATGTCTTGCGCCCAAGCGGCGAGCGGCATCTGCGCATCGTCGGCGGCACCTCCACCGTTTCGAAGTACGACATCCGGTTGCGAGCCGACGTGCGAAACGACGCGCAGGTAGGCGTCAGCCAGCGCATGGACCTCATCCTCGGTGAATGCGTCATCGGCGTAGTGAAACGTGAGCGTCGCGGCACCTGCGCTTTCGGCGACCGTAACCACGAGGTCGAATTCGGCAACGCCCCAGTCGATATCGAAGGTGCGGAATTCGCTGCTCAGGGAGTCGGCCGGAGGCAGAAAGTTGAACACGAACTGCACGAGCGGGCTGCGATCGCGAGCGACCGCGACCTTCGAACATCGCACGATGTCGGCAAACGTGACATCTCCGTGCTGCATCGCTTCGGCAATGGCGATGTTCGTCGCAGCAGCAAGCGCTCTGAAGGTAAGTCCGTCGCCGATCCGAGAACGCAGTGGAACGACGTTGATCAACGGCGCGACCACGTCGAACAGGGCCGGATCGTTTCGACCAGATACCACGGTACCCACGATCAGATCGCGGCGTCCGGTCCCGGTGTGAAGCAGGGTTTGGAGCGCAGCCAGCAGAAAGCCCGGCAAGCTGGTGTGGGCGCCGCGGGCGGCGTTCTTCACCTCGATTGTCTGCTCCGCAGACAACGCCCGGATGTGCAGCCGACCGGTGCCCGAGCTGGCCTCTGGACGGGTCTTCTGCGACGGCCATTCCAATGTCGTGGGCGCGTCCGCGAGCAGCTCCCGCCAGAACCGGAGGCTGCCGCGCCGCGCCTGCGACGTCGGCACTTTCGTGGTGACCGGGCGAGGAGGAGCCGGAATCGGTTTGCCCGCATACGAATCGAGCAGGTCGCGCAATACGATCGCACTCGACCACGCATCACCGGCGATGTGATGAATGAGCAACAGCAGATATCTGCTACCGTCATCGCGACGATAGATGCGAGCCCGCAACGGGTGCACCTGCGCGAGATCAAAAGACAGGCGGGCATCCGCCCGCGCACGCCGGATGACTGCCTGCTCGTCGCTCAACGGCTCGTCAACGATCGAGATATCAGGACGAGGAACCTCATCGACGATCTTCACGACGCGCCCGTTGCGTGTGAGGAACCGTGAGCGCAGCATGTCGTGGCGCGCGCAAACTGCTGCCAGCGCGGCGACGAGGCGCTTGACATCGATCGATGCCGGAATCGTGCTCAGCGTCGGGTTGTTATAGAGCGGACGAGCGAAGCGCAGCTCGTTCAGGAACAGTCCGAGCTGAAGCCCGACCAGCGGCTGCTCGCTGTCTTGTTGCGAAGCAGACGCGATGCCATCGAGCAACAGCGATCGATGCGGCGCGTCAACGAACGACTTTGCCTGCGCGGCGTCGAGCACGAACACCTCGAACGCATCGCGATGCTCTAGCGGTACCGCTGGAGGGAGGCGCGACCAGCGGGAGGGACGGATCGGCGCTTCGTCTTTGAGCGTGCCGAGCCCTTCGATCGCCTCAAGCGCGAGCTCATGGTCGACGCCGAAATCCACCAGGCACGCGATCTCATCCACGCCGGCAGCATGAAACGCGGCCAGCCGCTCGCGGCAATCGGCGAAGTCGCCGATCAACGCGTCCGAATTGAGCAGGCGCTCCGCCTTTGTCCGCGCCAGCTTTGTCTTTGCGGCGCTGGTCAGCGACATGTCGAGCCCCACCAGCGATGCTTCGACGTAGCGCTCGAGTGCCGGCCGGGCCAGCTCTCGGGCTATGTTTCGATTGCGGTGCACGAAGGTGTGGATCATCACCGCAACGTGACCGTGCCCGCCGCTCCATCGCTCGGCGAAGGCGCGGCGGTATCGCGCGATCGAACCACTCAGAGACGCGATGGAGTCGGTCACCATCATCAACAAGCCGGCGCCCAGTTCGGCGGCCAGGTCCAACGTCTCCGGCGCTCCGCTCGTGGGGAGCCAGATCGGGATCTCGGGCTGGAGCGGTCGCGGCCGGGAGCGGATCTGCGCCCGCCCGCCATCGGGGCCCACCCGCTCGATCGATTCGCCGCGCCACAGGCTGCGCAGCGTCGCGAGATGCGAAACCAGCACGTCACGCCGGCTCGCGAACATATTCGGCGCGAGGACAAAGTCCTCGGCACGCCAGCCGGTCGCAAGCGCCAGGCCGACCCGCCCGCCGGACATCACATCGACCATCGCCCAGCTCTCCGCGACCCGCACCGGATCGTGCAGCGGAAGCACCAGACTTCCCGCACGCAGATGGATCGTCCGCGTCGTATGCGCGAGCGCAGCGGCCGCCACCAGCGGATCCGGGAACAGGCCGCCGAACGCATCGAAGTGCCGCTCTGGCGTCCACACCGCCTCGAGCCCCATCGCGTCGGCGCGTCGCGCGCCTTCGAGGAACAGGTTGTAGGTTGCCGGTGTGGACTCGCCAGCATCGACCGGAAAGTAAGCGAGGCCGAGCGGCATTCGCCTCGGCGTTGGACGTTGGCTCGCCTCCGCCGCCCGAAACTCCGACACCAGCCCGCCCTCACCGACGACGACCAGCGCGAGCGCAAGTACGCGATCGGCAGCCAGTTGATCTCCCCAAACCAGATGCGTCCGTTCGCTCGGGCTGAGCTCCGCAAGCGCTTCCGCCGCCGCGCGCAGCGTGTCCGGCGTGACCAAGCCACCCGACGGATCGTGATGGATCCGGTGACTCGTCCCGCGCGTCCCGTCGAACGAGACCAGGATCGCCCGCGGGTCGCTGCCCTCGAAGGCGACGACGAACGGTGCATCGTCCTCGAACGTGATCGAAGCGCCTGCAGAGAGCACGGCGTGCGCGACGCAGATCAGCTCCGCCCGGTTGCGCGCTACCACGCGAACCCGCGACGAGGAAGCGATCCCGCGCGCGCCGAGCAGCGCGCCGACCTGTGCGGAGCGCGCTCGCAATTCGGCATGCGAGAGGACGACACCGTCGAGCCGAACAGCGAGCGGGGACCGTGGAACCTCGATCTGCGCGCTCGCTGGCGCGGCCATATCCTGATGGGATAGCGCGGCAAGGAGGACCTTCTCGAGCCGTTCCCGCATCGCACGTCCGCCGTCGTCGCCCAACAGAGCACGCGGAAAATCGAGGGTCATCGTCCCGCCCCCATCTCCGGACAGGGCGACGAGGACCCCCAGACTGCCCATCGTTGCGGACCACCTCGGCGGATGAAGCTCGTCGCGACCGAGGATTTCGAACGGCGCGACGTCGAGATCGCCGACACGCTGCGACGCGCTCGGCAGATTTTCGTGGACGACGACCTCGAAATCGCAGAACGGCCGCGCATCCGGGCTGTGCGACACACTGTGCTCGAACGGAACCCGCACATGACGAAGCGCTTCCTGAACGGCGCGCTGCACTTCGACGATCACTCGGGAGAACGACGTCGAAGATTGCAGGTCCACCGTCATCAACATGCAGTGCGCGACGTATCCGACGAGTTCCGCGTGCTCCGGTCGATCGCGATTTCCGTAGGGTGTTCCGATGACAAACTCGGTGCGGCCGATCAATTCGCGGAGTGCCAGCGCCAGGCCAGAGACGATCACGACGAACGTCGACACCTTGTGACGACGACGGAGCTCGGCGATGGCGTTCACGAGCGAGCCAGACAACCCGAACCGAACGTGCGTGTCTGCGCGCGCGGCGTCGTCCGACCCGATCATGGCCTGCAGGCGCGGGGAACGCGCGATCAGGTCCTGCCAGTGGCGTATGCCTTCAGATGCCGCGGCAATTTCGTCGGCTTGCACGGCCGCGAATGCCGAATACGCCGGCGCGTCGCCTGGAATATCGACGCCAGCGGCAGCGAGCAGGATCTGCTGGGTCACGAGCAAGACCGACGGCGCGTCCGCCGCGACATGGTGAACGATCATGAACAACACATGATCGTCCTCCCCGAGGCGAAACAGAAAAGCGCGCAGCGGTATCTCGCGGGAGAGGTCGAAGCGCTGGGCGATGCGCGCGATCATCGCGGCACGAACTTCCGCGAGGCGGTCATTCTCGCTCACCGCGTCGAGCCATACCGACGTTAGCGTCACGTCGCTCGAGCGAAACGTCGTGTCGACGTCGACCGACTGTCCGCGAACATGGAACTTGGTGTGGAGCGCTTCGTGGCGGCGCACGATCGTGTGCAGCGCTTTGGCGAGCCGCCGATCATCGAGTCTCCCGCGGATCCTGACCGCGACATCCAAGTTCACGGCGTTCGGACCGAGCGCCGGGTCCGAATCGGCAGCGAGCGCGCGCCGCTGCACGGCGCTCGGCACGTACGTATTGGACGCACCAGGTCGCGCAAGCTTCGCCGCAGCCGGCCGGTGTGAGGGCGCAGCCGAAACATCCGCTCGGGATTGTGCTACCGGCGACGGCCGCACCGCTCCGAGTTTGCGCGTGACCAGAGCCGATACCGCCGCTACCGTCGGGGAGGCGAACACATCCGCGAGCTGCAGATCGATGTTGAACGCCTCGGACATCTTCGCAACCAGTTGCACCGCGAGCAGTGACGTCCCTCCGAGCTCGAAGAAATGAGCGCCGTGATCGATCGTTTCGATCGCGAGCGCCGTTCGCCAGATCGACGACACCCGCGCCTCGATCGACTGCGTATCCTCAGGCTGCCCCGCCACTTCGGGCCGTAAATCAGCGGTCGACGGGTTTGCGGGCTGGTCGACGCCGGGCATCCCCCCACGGGGCAGTTCGAGCGTGGGTGTCGTCTCCTCGGGGAGTACGTCGGGACGAGGATGGATCGGTACGCTCACCCGCTGCCGCTGCTCCGCGGCATAGAACCCGCGCCAATCGATCGCAGCTCCCAGTTCCCACAGCCCGCCGAGCAGAGTGTAGAGCGATCGGGCATCGGGTTGACCGGTCAGCGACGGAAACGCACGCACCTGCTTGTCGAAGTTCCGCACCACCAGCGGAACGAGTCCGCCGCTGGGCCCGATCTCGACAAACACATTGGCGCCGGCCTGACGAGCCGCAAGCAGCGCGGACGAGAACAGGACCGGGCGGCGCATCTGCTCGGTCCAATACTCCGGACGCAACACTCGCTCGGTCTCGATCGCGCCGGTCACCGTCGAAACGAAGGTCGTCGCGGGCGGAGCCAACGGGAACGAAAACGCCGCCAATATCCGCGGCAGCACGGGGTCGACGTCGCGCGAATGCAATGCACGATCGACCCCGAGAGGAATGGCGAGCGCGCGGCGTGACACGAGGTCCGCTCGCAGCGCCGAGATCGCCTGTGGCGGTCCCGAAAACACGGTGACTTCGGGCGCGTTGCGAGCCGCCACCTCGACCCCGAAGCGGGCACTCACGGCCTCGGCGTCGTCGCTCGCGCACCCGGTCACCAGCATGGCTCCGGTGGTCATCGCGTCCATCGCGTGACAGCGAGCCGCAACCACATGCAGCGCCTGATCCAGGGTGAGCATGCCGGAGCTCACGGCGGCGGCATACTCACCCAGGCTGTGTCCGATAACGAACTCGGGACTGATGCCCCAACTGCCGAGCAGGCGCACGAGCCCCGTCTCGAGCACAAACAGCGATGCTGCGAACTGCCCGACCGGCAGCTGCGCATCGACGGGTAGATCGACGAGCGCCGAGCGAACATCGAGTCCCAGCCCGCGCAGAGCCCGATCGCAGATGTCGACGTGATCGCGAAACAGCGGCTCGGTGGCGTAGAGATGCGCACCGATTCCAGCCGGGTTGGAGCCCATGCCGGCGAACACAAACGCGATCCGCGGCGCCACGCCGTTGACGGGCTCCGGCGTGAAGTGCGACCGGCTCCGAAGCGCACCGACCAACGAATCGGCATCCACGCCGACGATCGCACGGCGCACCGGCCATTGGAGACGTCGCGTATTGTACGAATAGACGCTATCGGCGACATCCGCCGCCGGACGCGACTCGATCGCCGCGGCGAGGTCGTGCGCAGCACGATCGAGCGCAGTCTCGCTGGCGGCCGACAGAGTTACCAGCAACGTGGTCCGCGTGGCCTCGGCCGAGTAAAGCTCGGGAGCCTGGGTGAGAACCACGTGCGCATTGGTACCGCCGATACCAAACGAACTGACGCCCGCCACCCGACTGCCTTGCCACGTCACGGCCCTGTCAGTGACGGTGAACGGAGTAGCATCGAGGTCGAGCTCCGGGTTGGGCGCCCGGAAATGGGACAGCGGAGGAATCGTCCCGTGATGGACGACGAGCGCGGCCTTGATGAGTCCGACCATCCCCGCAGCCCGGTCCAGATGACCGATGTTGGCCTTGACGGCTCCGATCTGACAGAAGCCGGTCTTCATCGTGGTCTCCCGGAATGCCCGCGTGAGACCAGCGAGCTCCACCGGATCTCCGAGTTTTGTCGCTGTTCCGTGGGTCTCGACGTAGCCCACTTGATCCGCGGTGATCCCGGCCAGCGCATGTGCTTCTGCGATGACCGCGGCCTGGCCAGTGACACTCGGAGCGGTGAAGCCGACTTTCTCGCGTCCATCATTGTTGATGGCAGAACCGCGGATGACGGCGTAGATGCGGTCGCGATCGCGAAGCGCATCCGAACATGGTTTCAACAACACCGCGCCGACGCCGTGGCCTTGAACAGCTCCGGACGCCGCGGCATCGAACGGGCGCACGACACCGTCGCGCGAGCCGATAAAGCCCTCATCGTAGGCATAACCGGTCTTCTGAACCCCCGGAACCGACACCGCTATCGCAACCGCCAGATCGCTGCTGCCGATCAGCAGACTTTGGCACGCCATGTGAGCGACGACGAGGCCGCTCGAGCATGCCGTATTGACCGCAATCGCCTCACCGCGAAAGCCGAACAGATGCGCGGCGCGCATCGGCAGCGCATCCGGCATGTTCGTTGCCCTGCTGAACAGATCGAAGCCGTGCATCTCCTTTCCGTCACGTCGCAACAGGTCTTCGACCATCGGCATCATCGACGCCGCACCATAGAGCGCGACACGGCCAGGAGCGTTGAACGGATCGTAGCCGGCATCTTCGAACGCCGCCAACACACAGTCGAGGAACAACGCCGACTGCGTGTCGAGCATGGCTACTTCGTGAGGACGAAGACGGAGTAACGACGGATCGGTGCGCGTCGCAGCGAGAACGCCTTCGGCTCCGATGAAACGGGGATGCTCCGCAAGCCGCGGCAACATCGGCGACGGGCTTGCCTGATTTGCGGTGAAGCGGGCGATCGTGTCACGACCGGCAACCAGATGCTCCCACAACTCGACGATCGTCGCCGAGCCCGGAAAGCATCCGGCCATACCGATGATGGCGATGTCGTGGTCCCCACACTGCGGCGTGCTCATATCGTCTTTCCGGTAACGTGGCTGCGATGAAAGTGATTGCGATTGCTTTTTAAGGGCTGTTCCGGCGGCGACTACCAAGCGCATGCAGCTTTTCGATGCGGTCGTCACGGGTCTGGCGCGAATACGCGGACGGGGCGCTGTCCGATGTCCGGACGTAGCGGGCCAATGCTTCGAGCGTGGGGTGCTCGAAGAACGCAGTGACCGGAACGGAGATCGACAATTCCTGCGCGAGAGCGGCTTGCAACCGGACAATGTCGAGCGAGGATCCGCCGGCGTCGAAGAACGTAACGTCGCGCTGCAGCGGCAGCCCGGGCACGAGGCTCGTCCACAGCCGGAGAATCGCGGCCTCCAGCTCGTCATCGACGCGGACGGTCTCGCTGACGGCTTGCGGCTGCGGGAGCGCTCTGCGATCGATCTTCCCGCTCGCCATCCTTGGAAGCGACTCCAGCAACACAAACACGCTCGGCACCATGTGTGCGGGGACAAGCCGGGCCAGGAAGTCGCGCAACTGGCCGGGCTGCAGCCGGGTGGACGGGTCTTTGGGGACGACGTAGGCAATCAATCGATCGGCGCCGGGGTTCGCCGCCGACGCGACCATCGCGACCCCCGGGTGCTCGGCGAGCCTTGCCTCGATCTCGCCGAGCTCGATGCGAAAGCCTCGGATCTTGACTTGATCATCGAAGCGGCCGAGGAACTCGAGGTCGCCGCTATGCGCCCAGCGCACTCGATCTCCTGTGCGATAAAGCCGCGCGCCGGGTTCGCCGAACGGGTCTGGAACGAAGCGTTCGGCCGTCAGCGCGGGCAAGCCCAGATATCCTCGGGCGAGCTGGGCGCCACCGAGGCAGAGTTCTCCGGGAATGCCGCTCGGCACGAGTTGCAGGCGGTCGTCGAGGACATACGCTCGCACGTTCGCGACCGGTCGCCCGAGCGTCACCGGACCAAGCTTGCACTCGAGAAACGTCGCGTCGATCGTGCACTCCGTCGGTCCATAAAGATTCACCGGCGTGGCATTCGTGATCCGGACCAACGCATCGCGCAGCGACGGCTCGAACGGCTCTCCTCCACAGAACACGAGCCGCAGCGCGCGCGCTGCATCCGCGAAACCGGGATCAGCCACCAGCACCCGCAACAGCGACGGAACGCACTGCAGCACTGTCGCCTTGGCGGTGAGCATCGCCTGCACGAGCAAACGAACGTCTGCAGTGGCCCGGACCATGGTCATCCGCGCACCTGTCGTCAGCGGCGCGAGCAGCTCCCACACCGAAGCGTCGAAGCTGGTCGAGGTACGCTGCACGATGCAATCTTGCGGGCCGAACCCGAAACGCTCGTTCATCCACAGCATATGATTGACGATCGCAGCGTGCGAAATGCCAGTCGCCTTTGGCGCTCCGGTCGAGCCGGAAGTGAAGATCACATAAGCAAGCGAACCGGCGGTGCAGCTACCGGACGACGGCCGCGCGGGACGAGCGCTCTGCCGAGCCAACAGCGGCGAATCGATCGTGACACGCGTGATGTGCGCTGGCAGCTCCGCCGACCGGCGGCGCGAGGTCACCACGCAGTCGAGCCCAATCGACGCGATCATCTGGGCAACTCGATCTCGCGGATAACCCGGATCGAGCGGCACGTAGACGGCGCCGCTCTTCAGGATCCCGAGCATCGCCTGGACGGTCTCCGGGCCCCGGTCGAGATAGACCCCGATAAAGCGCTCAGGGCGCGGATCGCCTGACAGCAGCTCCTGGGCGAGCTGGTCGGCACGCTCGTTCAGATCCCGATACGACCACTGCTCATGTTCGCAGTCGACCGCTACGGCGGTGGGTGTCCGCGCCACCTGCGCCTCGAACAGCTCGTGCACGAGCCGGGCGCCGCCGAAGTCCCGGCTCGTCGCGTTGTGGACCGCGAGCAGCGAGCGCTGCTCTTCGACGGACAGCAGCGCCAGCTCGTCCATCCGCGCCCTCGGTGACCGGACGATCGCCGCGAACAGCCCCAGCAGGCGATCCCGCATCCGTTCGATCGTTTTCCGCTCGAACAGGTCGGTGTTGTACTGAAACACCATCTCGAGCGTCGATTCTCGTTCGTTGACATCGAGCAGGAGATCGAATTTCGCACGGTCGACTTCGATCGGGATCGTCTCGACGTCGAGCCCGTCGATCTCGAACTCGGTGCTCGGCGCGTTCTGTAACGCGAACATCGCCTGGAACAACGGACTCCGGCTCATGTCACGCGGCGGATTGACCGCTTCCACGATCTTCTCGAACGGGATTTCCTGGTGCTCGAAAGCCGACAGGCTCGTCGCCTTCACGGCCTCGAGCAGCTGCTCAAACGTCTGCCCTTCGCTGATCCGCACACGCAGCGGCAATGTGTTCACGAAGAAGCCGATCAGCCCTTCGAACTCAGTCCGTGCACGGTTGGCCACCGGCGTACCGATCAGGAAGTCGGCCTGGGCGGTGTGACGCCACAGCAAGGCGCCAAAGCTCGCAAGCAAGGTCATGAACAGCGTCGCGTTCTGCGCCCGGCCGAGCGTTCGCAACTCCGTCGTCACATCTGCCGGCACAGTGAACGACAGCGCCGCGCCACTGTACGATTGTCTCGATGGACGCGCCCGGTCGCACGGGAGGTCCAACGCAGGCGGCGCCCCCTCAAGCGCTTGCCTCCAATGTGAGAGGCCCGAAGCGAGCCGCTCGCCCGACATCGCGTTTCGTTGCCAGGCGGCGAAGTCGGCATACTGCAGATCGAGCTCCGCCAGCGGACTCCGGAGCCCGCGGCTGAACGCCCGGAAGAGCTCGAGCACCTCGCGGACGATCACGCCCGCACTCCAGCCATCGCACACGATGTGGTGCGCAGTGACGCACAGCACACGCTCCGAGTCGCTGCGGCGTAACAGCGTGGCTCGCAACAGCGGGCCTCGTGACAACTCGAACGGACGACTGGCCTCCGCTTGAACGCGCCGGACCAGATCCGCGTCGCTGATCGCAGACGCATCGAGCTGTAGTATTCCCTCGCCTGCCGGCTGGATGTGCTGCCGGGCGGCACCCTGCTCCCACACAAACGTGGTCCGCAGTGCCTCGTGACGGCGCACCAGTTCGTCGAACGCGCGCGCAAGCGCAGGTTCATCCAGTGCACCGCGCAAGCGCAGCGCGACAGCCACGTTGTAGGAGCCGCTGCCCGGCATCATCTGGTCGAGCAGCCACAGCCGCTCCTGGGAAAACGACAACACGAGCGGCGCCTCGCGATCGGCGCGCCCGATCGGGTCCGGCTCGGCTGTGCCGACCGCGCGCATAGCGAGCTCGGCCACGGTTCCGGCCTCGAACAGCGTGCGCAGCGGTACGGCTCGCCCGAGCACCTTCAAGATCCGGCTCACCGCCTGCGCTGCAAGCAGGGAATGCCCGCCCAGCGCAAAGAAGTTGTCACGAATGCCTACGCGGGGAACCTGAAGCACGTCGGCGAAGATGGCGCACAGTTGCGCCTCCAAGGCATCTCGTGGCGCCTCATAGCTCCGCAGATGCGACGACATATCCGCTGCGGGCAATGCATGCCTGTCCAACTTGCCGCTAGGGCTCAGCGGCAGCTTGTCGAGTATCTGGATGTCGCCCGGAACCATGTAGTTCGGAAGTCTCGCGGACAGGCGCGTCCGCAACGCGGCGGGGCTCGCCGTCGTTTCGCTCAAGGCCGCATCCGGAGCGAGATCTCTCATCGTCACGTAGGCGGCGAGCGAGTTGCTCCCGTGCGCGTCGCGCCGGGCGACCACGACCGCTTCGCGCACGACGGGGTCCGCCAGTAGCGCGCTCTCCACCTCGCCGAGCTCGACACGAAAGCCGCGGACCTTGACTTGCGCATCCGGGCGCCCGAGGAATTCGAGCTCGCCCCCGGGTGACCACCGCACCCGGTCACCGGTACGGTACAGACGCGCGCCTGGTTCATCGCCGAACGGGTCTGGAACAAACTTCTCGGCGGTGAGCGCAGGCATGCCCAGGTATCCCCGGGCGATTTGGGCTCCTCCGATGCAGAGCTCGCCGACAACCCCGGACGACACCAGCTGCAGGTGCTCGTCAACGACGTACGCACGCGTGTTCGCGACCGGATGCCCGAGCGTGACCGGACCTGTCCCGCATTCCGAGAATGTCGCGTAGATCGCGCACTCGGTAGGCCCGTAAAGATTGACCGGAACCGCATCCGTGATCCGGACGACGGAGTCACGGAGCGAGGTTTCGAAGGCTTCCCCACCGCAGAACAACAACCGCAATTTTCTGCTCGCCTCGGCGAACTCCGGATGATCGATCGCCGCCCGCAGCAGCGACGGCACCCACAGCAGTGCGGTCACTTCGGACGTTTTCAGCACGTGCACGAGCGCGTCCAAATCTGCGCTATCGCGGACAATGCTCATCCGGGCACCGCTCATCAGCGGCGCGAGGATCTCCCACACAGATGCATCGAAGCTCGTCGACGCGGTTTGCATGATGCAGTCGCCAGAACCAAACGCATAGCGCTCGTTGATCCAGCGCAGGCTGTTCGCGATCGCGGCGTGCGAGACTGCGGTCGGCTTCGGAGCCCCGCTGGAGCCAGATGTGAAGATCACGTATGCGAGCGAGCTCGGAACAACGCGGCTAACGGAGCCGAGCGGGCGGGCGGGCGGATTGTCGACGCCGATCGCCAGCGCTGCCGAATCAAGCAACACGCGGTCGATCGGAGCCGGCAGCTCCGCTGCCCGCCCCGAAGACGTCACTACGGCGTCGAGCTCCACGGACGCGATCATCCGGGCGATGCGCTCGCGCGGGTAGCAAGGATCGAGCGGTACGTAGGCCGCGCCGCTCTTCAGGATGCCGAGTATCGCCAGCACCACGTCCGCGCTGCGATCGAGATACACGCCGAACAGACGCTCCGGCCCCGCCCCACGGGCGGCGAGTGCCAACGCGAGTTGGCTCGAGCGCTGATCGAGTTCTCGATAGGACCAGCGCTCGCCATCGCAGATCAGCGCTACCGCGTCAGGTGTTTCTGACGCGCGCGCCTCGAACAGCTCGTGCACCGACCACCATGCTCCGAAATCGCGCCGGGTGTCGTTCCGGCCGACGAGCAACGTGTCACGCTCGCGTTCGCCGAGAATATCGAGCGTATCGATGGGGGCGCTTGGCGCCGCGAGGGCTTGCCCGAGCAACATCAGGTACTGATCGCGCAGTCTCGTCGCAGTCGACTGCTCGAACAGCTCGGCGCGGTACACCAATGTGCCGGCGACACGATCCCCCACCTGGGCCAGGTTCAAGCTCAGATCGAACTGCGCCGAGCTTCGAACCACTGTAAATGGCTCCAGCACGAGATCGTCGAGCCTCGCGTTTCCGATCCCCGCAACAGCGAGCATCGCAATGTCCTGGTCTTGCTCGAGCGCCGGGTGTTCGAGCGTGAACATGGTTTGAACCAGCGGACTACGGTCGCCGTCGCGCGTGATTGCCAGGCGCTCGACCAGCCGCATGAACGGGTACTCCTGGTGATCGATCGCCTCAAGCACCCGGTCACGGGCCTGCGACACCACATCACGAAAGCTCGGACGCCCACCCAGGTCGGCGCGCACCGCCAGAGTATTGACAAAATAGCCGAGGGTACGTGACATCTCGGCACGTGTTCGGCCGCTGCTCGGAATACCGATCACCAGGTCGCGCTGAGCACACAACCGCGACAGCAAAACTTGATACGCTGACAGCAGCACGACGAACAACGTCGTGTTGTGCGCACGCGCGAACGTTCGGGCGCGCTCGGCCACGGCCGCCGGCAAATCGATGGCGATCGAGCCGGACGAGTCGCCGGGCCGCTTCGGCTGCGCGCGATCGAAGGGAAGCGCCAGCACCGCGGGCGCCCCCGCGAGTGCGCTCAGCCAATACTGCTCGTCGACAGACGCGCGGGCCGACGCGAGATAATCGCGCTCGCGTCGCACGAAACCGCGGTAATCCTCGGCGCCGGGCGGCGGCAGCAGATCCCGCTTGTCGCGCATCGCCGGATACAGAACCCGCAGCTCGCTTACCAGCACGGTGAGCGACCTCAGATCGGCGATGATGTGATGGATTGTTAGAAGCAGAACATGCTCGTCCGGCCGCCTGCGATAAACGCGAATACGTATGAGGCGGTCGCCGTCGAGGACAAACGGTCGATTCGCTTCGGTGGTGACCAACTCCTCCAGCTCGTCGGCGCTTGCTAGGCCGGCGTCGATCACTTCGAAATCGAGCTCTTGAGCGCTCGCCGTCCGGCGTGGACCATCGACGGCCGTCAGATAATTCGTGCGCAGGATCTCGTGCCGATCGAGTTGCGCCTGGAGCGCTGCGCGCAGCGCGCCGATCGCCAGCGGCCCCCGGACCGAAACAGCGCACGCGATGTTGTAGGCGCTGCTGGTCGGGGAAAGTACCTGCAACAACCAAAGACCTGCCTGCCCGGCGGACAGGGCGCCGTCGTTTACCTGCGACCGAACCTCGGTCGGGCGTATCGTCATGGCTTCCGCGATCCGCATCGCGATCACGTCCGCCGTATCATCTCGCATCAACGCCGTGACCGGCAGCACAACGCCGAGTTCCTGTTCGATCGCGTGCACTATCTGGACGCTCATCATCGAGTCCAGCCCCAGGTGGCTGACCGGCGTCGCGGCAAACCGGTCCATCTGCGTCGGCAGTCCACTTCCGTGGAGCAGCTGACCCAGGTTTCGATGGAGATAGCGGAGGACAGCCGCCCTGCGCTGCTCCGGATCGGCCCTCCGTAGCTGCTCTGCGTCGGGCCATCGCTCGTCGCTCGCGCGCGCAGCTCCCCGCCGTTCCGCATCGTTGCCCGCCCCGGCCGCGCCCGGGTTCGCGATCAGTTCGAGCGTGCCGGCCAAATAGCCTTGGCGAGCGGCGTGTCGCTGGATCTTGCCGCTGGATGTTTTTGGCAGAGCTCCGATCCGCAGCAGCAATACCTCACGGGCGTGAAGCTCGTGATCACGCGCGATCGCATGCCGAATCGCGTCGGTGATCTCGCCGGCATCGAAGCGCTCGGTCTGCTTCACTTCGGCCGCGACCACCAAGGCCGTTTCAGATTCGACGTCGATCGAGAACGCCGCGGTGCTTCCCGTACGAATCGCGGCATGGGCCCCCTCGATGGTGAGCTCGATGTCCTGGGGAAAGCAGTTCCGACCACGAACGATGATGAGGTCCTTGATGCGTCCGTTCACGAATAGAAGGCCGTCATCCAGGAACCCGAGATCACCCGTCCGCAAATACGGTCCGTCACCGGTTGCGAGCCGTGCACCGAACACCTGCTCGGATAGCTCGGGATCGCCCCAGTACATGGAGGCGACACTGTCGCTACGCGTCCAGATTTCGCCGATGCGACCGGGCGGACAGCGAACCCGTTCTACGGGATCGACAATCAACACCTCTTGATCGCCGAGCGCCCGCCCACTGGCGACGAGAGTGCGCACGGCACCGAAGCCGGGAGGCTCGCCCCTGCCCTGATCCAGGCTCGCGTCATCGTAGCTGCGAATCGAAGCCCGACCGCATACGCCTCCCGTCACGATGAGGCTGGCCTCGGCGAGGCCATAGCACGGCGACATCGCCGTCTCGCGAAAGCCACAACGCGCGAAACGTCTGACAAACCGATCAATCGCCTGCGCGCGTACCGGCTCTGCGCCGTTGAACGCGACATTCCACCCCGAAAGATCCAGGGTATCGATCTCCGTATCCGTGATTCTTTCTGCACAAAACTGATAGGCAAAGCTCGGACCGCCGGAGACCGTCGCGCGGTGCGTGGTGATCGCGCGAAGCCAGCGGACAGGCTTTGCCATGAAGTGCAGAGGCGACATCAACACCGCCGGAAAGCCCACGTAGAGCGGATGGATGATGTTCCCGATCAGCCCCATATCGTGATACAGGGGCAACCATCCAACACCGCGCGCTGACGGGTCGGTGCCAAATGCCTGCTGGATGAGTGCCTGGTTGTGGAGAATATTCCGGTGAGTCAGAGCGACTCCCCGTGGCGCCCTGGTCGATCCTGACGTGTATTGGAGGAACGCGATGTCGTCCGCCGTGGCACGCTGGAACTCGCTCGTATGTTCTTGTTCACTGCCGAGATCGTCCGTGGCCAGCCACGGCATCTCCATAAGATCAGGCGCGACCTCAACGAGCTGATCGGCCAATCGCTTGATGGCTTTCGTCGTCAAAGCCAAGGTCGCACCCGCCGCGCGTACGATCGCCTGAAGACGGGCGAGCGCGGCAACGTGCCGAACACGCGGAGCGGAGCGTGCGAATCGACCCGGATCGGGTGGATACACCGGCACCGCGATCGCGCCGGCGATCAGGCAGCCATAAAATGCGATGATGTAGTCGAGCCCCGGCGGATACAGCAGGACGATGCGTTCGCCGCGGCGATCGCGAAGCTGGGCCGCTACTGCGGTGGCCCGGCGCCACAGCTCCGCATAAGAAAGATCGACGCGTTCGTGTTCGCCATCTTCAAGAAACGAATAAAGGATCGTATCTGCCTGGCAATTTGCTCGATGCTCCAGTAGATCCACGAGGGTATCATGGGCCATGCTTACTCGCTTATGCACGCCGAGGCGAGATACTGCGTTCAGCAGCAATCGGGGCTAAATAACGTCCCAACGCGGCCTGAACCGCGAACTACGTTTTGGTGCTACGTCCGCAACTGAGGGAAGCGGGGCCGCTCAGTTCGCCTCTGATAACAACACGCATAGGCTGCAGACGGAATGGCACGCAGGCTCGAGAGCCGGTTGGACGCCGCGCCGGGATGGCCGACGTGTGGGGTCGAAGCAGGTCGTGTCATCTGACGCCTTTCGAGATCATGTTCCGAGATCATGCTCGGCGCTCGGTTATATTGGTCGCAGGATAAACGCGGCACCGGCCGGCGCGCGTCCGCCAAATGACGGAGACTGGCGGAATTGACCGCGGCTGCTGATTTGCCGTCTTACCCGATCGGAGGACGTCATGTTGACGCCCCTCTTTAGCGCGCGAAATGAAAACTCTCGAACCGCTCGAGCTTTTGGAAATGAGACGTTCGAGGAAGACGAGAAAACGCCGATAGGCAACGCTGACTATCTGGCGAAGAACTTGGCCAAGGGAATTACTTTGGCACTCAGGCCACCTACGCGTTGGCGAGTTAAAACCAGCGGAAGAGTCGACGGTCCCGGCTAATAACGACGATGGTCCGCCAGGATCGAAGGCGAACCCGCTTTCGTTTGAGCCTTTTAAGACGGCACTCAACATTCCCGCGCGTTGTTTCGTCGCGTGTCCGCATCTTCGAGAAAGCCGCGCGCATCGCCGGGACATGGGAAGCCGCCATTCACGACATCAGGAGCGCCGGCGGCGTGGTCCGCGATATTCGCAACCTCGGCCTGCTCGGGGCCGTCGAGATCGAAGCTGCGCCGAATGCTCCCGGTCAACGGGCGCGAGCCGTGGCGAACCATTGTCTCGAAAACGGCATCTTTGTTCGCGCCTTGGCGACACCCTGATCCTGTCGCCGCCTCTCGTCATCAACGAGGCGCAGATCGGTCAGATCGCCGAGGGCATCAAGAACGGCGTTCGGACATTGTGAGATAGCGCGGCGCGGTACGCCAGCGCCGCCAGACGTCCGACCTGCACCAGTTCATGGGACGGCGTTCGCCTGAAGACGCTCCGCCTCCTGGCGTTCCGCGGCCTTTGCAGCGATCACGCTGGCGCGCGTCCCGATGCGCTGGAGATAGGCCTTCAGATGCGGCCAAGGGGAGACGTCGATTCCCTGGTACTCGGTCCACATCACGATCGTGTAGCAGTGCGCGTCCGCAATCGTGAACTTCGAACCGGTCAGGTAATCCTGACCGGCGAGATGCTCGTTGAGCCACTTCAAACGGGAGAGCACCAGCTGTCGGGCGATCGGGCGATAATCCTCCGGCGTCGCCTTCTTGATCAGCGGCATGAAGCCGCCCTTGTGCAGATCGGACGCGATGAAGCTCATCCACTCCATGATCCGGTACCTTTCAAGCGTACCGGCAGGAGCGTTGAGTTCATGGCCGGGCCGCAGGTCAGCCAGGTACTGCATGATAACAGCGCCTTCCGTCAGATACTGACCGTCGGCCAGTTCGAGCGCCGGCACCTGCCCCTTCGGATTGACCTTGTGGTAGTCCGAGCCATCCGGGAGCAGTTTTCTTGGCACATCGACCCAGATCAGTTCGAGCGGCACCCCAAGTTCGCGCCTGACGATGTCGACGGCGAGCGAGCAGCCTCGCACCTCGTGATAGAGCTTCATGGTCAATAATCCGGAGGAGCCCAATTACCGCTCCGAAATTTATTACATTATGAGAAAATGTCTATAGTCTGATTTCCGGGGCCTGCTATTCCAGCGCCTCGCTGACAGATCTTGCTGCCTGCCTGACGAGTTCGATGAGGGTCTCTTCCCGAAGGAGGGTCATGCGATCGACATCCCCAATCAAGGTGAGGCTGCCGATGACCTCGCGTCCTGCATCGAAGATCGGAGCTGAAATGCCCTCGATGCCGCTGTTCAACTCTCCCTTTGTCAGGCAGTACCCGGACTTTCTGATTTTCAGCACGTCTTCGTAAAGCGTGTCCCAATCTTGAGCCAGTGCATCGGCGTCTCCGCTCGCCTGACCTTCCTGATGGAGGCGCCGGAGCCGCGCGGCGGGCAGAGATGCAATGATCGCCCTGGAGCTCGAGCCCCGGAACAACGGCAGGGGCCTGCCCCGGCCAAAGTTCAGCCTTCTGCTTGGCCCTGCCGATTCAATGTGGATGGTGATGATCGAGCGTCCGTAGAGCTTGCTCAACAGTACGTCGAGCCCCGTTTGGGAGGAGAGCTCCCTCATCGGGCCGGCCGCAGCGACAATGGTTGGGTCGCATTCCCGGATCTGCAGATCCAGTTCGATGATGCGTGGCCCGAGCGCAAAGCCTTTCTTCCACCGCACCAGCAATCCAGCCTTCGTAAGTTGCTTGACGTAGCGATAGGCCGTGCTGGTCGGAACACCCGCGCCTTCCGCGATCCGCTCGGCCGACAATACCGGTTCACTACGGCTGAACAGGCGCAACGTGCTTAGCATCCGCGACAGGCTCGAGCCCCTGTCGTCCTTTTCGTCGTCATCGGCAACTTGCAAGGCCGGCTTTTTCGGCGCGACCTTGCGGCGCGGGTTCTTGGGCAAATCGGCCGGCAGCCGGCGACCCTTTGCGGATTTTCTTTTGCCATGCATGGACTGGTGACCTCTGCGCCCATGGGTAGCCTACGGGATCTGCTCAGTTCAAGTCGAGTCCGGTCCTTCTCAGGACTTCTTTGGTCCTGACGATCGATTCATCCCAGACCTGCGCGTCGGTTGCGGTGGTCAGCCTGGCATCCTGCAAGCCTAGTTCACGCAGCTTCGCCTGCATATCAGGTTGGGACATGACCTCCCGCACCTTGTCTCTCAGATGGACGGCCATCTCATCGGGCAGGTTTGCCGGAGCAAAGATCGCAAACCAACCGGGGTTTTCCAACCCGGCAACGCCGCATTCCGCAAACGTCGGCACATCGGGAAGCGAGGCGACGCGCTCGCGGCCTGTTACGGCCAATGCGCGGACATGCCGGGAATCGAGGTAGGAGCTGATTGCGGCGACGGTCAGAAACACGCTGCTGATCTGGCCGCTGAGAAGATCGGTAACCGCGGGCGCCGATCCCCTGTAGGGAATGTGCACAAGCCGTGCCCCGCTCTGGGCTGCGAGCAATGCCCCCATGAGATGCGGCGACGAATGGACGCCGAACGTTCCAAACGTGATCTCCGTTGTGCCGGGGACGATGAACTGCTTCAGGTCCTTGAAGGCGGACTGCTCGCCGACCGCAAGCACCAGGGGAGTCTCCGCCACGATCGAGATCAGCGTGTATTTCTTCCTGAACGCCTCGCCTGCCTCCTTGTCCGGAAGGAGAAGCGGGGCGATGACGTGGGTGGAGTTGCTCCCCAGCATCAAGGTGTAGCCGTCCGGCTTTGATTTTTCGACGAACTGACTCGCGATCATGCCGTTGGCACCGGGCTTGTTGTCCACGATAACGGTCTGCTTGAGCAGCGCCCGCAGTTTTTCGGCCAGAAGCCTTGCCAGAATATCGCTGCCTCCGCCCGCAGCGAAGGGCACCACCAGCGTGACCGGACGTTCAGTGAGACCGACGGCCGCGCTCGGCTGTCCTTGCACGCGTTCGACGCACGCCAGGAAAACAAGGCTCATGAAGGCCGGGACAAGAAGGTATTTCATCGCGTTGATAGCCGTTTTGAATGAGGATAGCGAAACTCATGGGGTTGGAAGCGATGCGATCCGGCCGATCAGGTCTCTTCTTCCTGGAACGCCTCGTTGCGTGCCTGTCGAAGGCTGGGCAGGATCATGAGAACCAGGAGCGCGGCCGCCGCGAGCAGGAGACTCAAGCTGATCGGCCGCTGAATGAAGACGAGAGGGTCGCCGCGTGAGAGCAACATGGCGCGCCGGAAATACTCCTCCAGCTGCGGTCCGAGCACCAGCCCCAGCAGGAAAGGCGCGCCTTCGCAGCCGAGCCGCGCGAAGATGTAACCCAGCACGCCGAACGCGGCGACCTGCATGATGTGAAAGCTGCTGTTTTGCAGGCTGTAGGCGCCGATGCTGCAGAACAGCAGGATCGCCGGCGCCAGGAAGCGATATGGAACGGTCAGCAACTTCACCCAGATCCCGATCAGCGGCAGATTGATGATCACGAGCATGCAGTTGCCAATCCACATCGAGGCAACCATGCCCCAGAACAGTTCGGGATTCTTGGTCATGACCTCCGGTCCAGGCTGGATGCCCTGGATGATCATGGCGCCCACCATCAACGCCATGACGGCATTCGAGGGGATTCCCAATGTCAGCATCGGAATGAAGGAGGTCTGCGCTGCGGCGTTGTTCGCCGACTCCGGCCCGGCCACGCCCTCCACGGCGCCTTTGCCAAATGCACCCGGATTGCGCGATATCTTCTTTTCAAGCATGTAGGCCGAGAACGCGCCGAGGGTCGGACCTCCGCCGGGCAGCACGCCCAGTATCGAGCCGAGCCCCGTGCCCCGGAGGACCGCGGGCCAGGCGCGCCTCACCTCGTCCATCGTCGGCCATAGCGAACCGACCTTCACGGCGCCCGATCGCTGCAGGCGACGCTCGAAGTTGAGGATGATCTCCGTGATGCCGAAGAGCCCCATTGCAATCGGGGCGAAATCGATCCCGTCGGAGAGTTCCGCAACCTCGAATGTAAACCGCTGGGCGCCCGTATTGACGTCCGTTCCCACCAGCCCGAACAGAAGCCCGAGGAGCACCATGGCGATCGCTTTCAGGACCGAGCCGTTCGCGAGGACGATCGCCGCCATCAAGCCGAGCACCATCAGCGCACAGTAGTCGGCTGGCCCGAATTTCTGCGCCATTTGCGTCAACGGCGTCGCGAACAGCACGATCACGATCGTGCCGATGGTCCCGGCGAAGAACGAACCCACGGCGGAAATGGACAAGGCCGCCCCCGCCCGGCCACGGCGCGCCATCTGGTAACCGTCGATGCACGTTACCACCGAGGAAGCTTCGCCAGGCAAGTTGACCAGGATCGAGGTGGTGGACCCGCCGTACTGGGCGCCATAGTAGATGCCGGCGAGCATGATCAGCGCGGCGGTCGGCGGCAGATGGAAGGTGATAGGCAACAGCATGGCGATGGTCGCAACCGGACCAATGCCCGGCAGAACCCCGATCAGCGTCCCGATGATGCAGCCGGCCAGCGCATAGAGCAGGTTCTGCAAGGAAAGGGCGACACTGATCCCGAGCGACAGATTGTGAATGATGTCCACTACCCGATCCCCGCGACGATCGAGACGTTCATGCCTAAACCGAGTTTAAAGACCACGACGCAGAGAAGGGTCAGGACGGCAATATTGGCGGTGACTTCCAACGTGTTGAATTCGCCCCCACCCCAGGACGAAATCAGAACCAGCGCGACGAGCGCCGGCAGCATTCCGGCAGCCTCGAACAGAAGTGCAAAGCAGACGATCGCGATCGTAACCGTGCCAAGCGGTTTCCAGCGCGGTCCCTCGCATCTCTCGCCAGGATAGATCAAGGCAATCGCCGCGATGACGAAGCCGAGCACCAGCAGGAGATAAGCGAGCGCGTGAGGAACATAGCCCGGCCCCATGCGCATTGCAGTGCCGATCGGCAAATGGCGTGCGAACCAGAGGGCGCCGGCGCCGAATCCAATGAACATCAAGCCTGCGAGAAAGTCCTTGCCCAGCAATCTACTCACCGGCGCCTCTCGGGGTTGGAGCCAGACTGGCTGTCATGAGCGAGACGTCCTGGTTTGATCCAGCGGGCCGCTTCTTCGGTCTCGGCCGCATGAGGTGATCCAGCGTTGGGTCATGCGTTGCGACGCTCAATCTCGGCGGCCTCTGCCTGGCGCGCTGCCTGAACGCTTTCGCGGGATTCGATGCGAGCCACGTAGTCGGCGAGATGAGGCCAGCGTGAAAGATCGAGCTCGTGGATCCGACTCCACGTCACGATCGTGTAGCAATAGGCGTCGGCAAGGGTGAACGTGTCACCGGTGAGGTAAGGCCGTTCCGACAGAACGTCGTTCAGCCATGAAAAACGCTTGAATAGATTTTCGACCGCGATTTCCCGATAGGCAGGCGGAGTGGTCGGCCGGAACAGCGGTGTAAAGCCCTTGTGCAACTCGGAGCTGACGAAGTTCAGCCATTCCAGCACGCGATAACGATCCAGACTGCCGCCTGGCGGCAAAAGGCCGTTGCCCGGCCGAATATCGGCGAGACATTGCATGATGACGGGTCCTTCGGTCAGCAACTCCCCGTCATCCAGCGCAAGGGCAGGAACCTGCCCTTTTGGATTGATCCTGAAATAGTCGCCGCCATCGTTCAGCCGCTTGGCGCGGACATCGATCCATTCCAGCACCAGAGGTACTTTCAGTTCACGCGCGACGATATCGACCGCGAGCGAGCAGGCGTTTGGCGCAAGATAGAGTTTCACGTCTCCCTCCAGTTCACGTAGCGCTGCTGACCGCGATCGACGGCTACTCGATCTTGATGTTTCGTCGGGTGATGATTTCGCCGTATTGCTTGCGACCCTTTTCGATCAACCGCTGCAGGTCGGCGGGCGTGCTGTAAGCCGCGTCGAAACCGCCGGCATCGAGCCCCGCGCGCAAACTTGCAGAGTCCAGTGCCTGCTTCATCGCCGCATTGAGGGTCTGCACGATTTCCGCAGGCAGCCTGGCGGGGCCAAGCAACGCGAAGAAACCGACAATCGCCAGATCCGGCAGTCCGGCCTCTGCGGCGGTGGGAACGTCCGGAAACAGCGGATGGCGTGTCTCGGCGGTGATGAAAAGCGGCTGCAACTGTCCGGCGCGGATACTTCCGATCAGGGGCGAGAGCACCTCGTCCATCAACTGGGCTTCATTCTTCACCACGGCATCGCGGGCCGAGGCGCCGCCTTTGTAGGGAACGTGCTCGAACTCCGTGCCCGTCGACGCCATGAATATCTCGCCCAGCAGGTGATTGCTTGACCCCACCCCGGCCGAGGCAAAGTTCAGCTTGCCAGGCTGTCGCTTGGCCATCGCGACGACATCTTGGGCCGTCCTGGCGCCGATCGCCGTCGACGCAACAAAAATGAAGGGCTGCGTGACGCCGAGGCTGATGGGCGTGAGGTTCCTGACATATTGCTGATCCGCATAGAGCAGCGGAGAAACCGTCAGCGCACTGCCACTGCCCCACAGCAAAGTGTAGCCGTCGGGCAAGGCATCCGCCGCCCGCCGCGTACCCGGCCGGCCGCCGGCGCCTGGACGATTTTCGACGATCACTTGCTGACCGAGCAGCCTGGTCAACTCCTGGGCGAGCAGTCGTGCCGAAATATCCGATGACCCGCCGGCTTCGAAGGCGACGATGAGCGTTATCGGGCGGTTCGGATAATTGGCGGCTGCGGCAGCCGTTCCCGGAAACAGCGAGAACACGATCAAACCGAACCAAAGCAGCGATCCTGCCAGAAGGGCAACATGGGCCGGCCGGTCGCCATGCCGCGCGACGACCGCATGAGCAGTTCTCATCTCGCACCTTCCCCCTCTCGCGCCGATTTGACGCGGTATATTTTTTATTACAATATGATAAAATCTCAAATAGTCAACCGGGCCATCAGTCAACGGCGCCCAGGCAAGCGGGAGATCGTCATGCGCAGGATAGGACTGGCCGCCTTGATCGGACTGCTTGCAGCGCCAACGGTCGAGGCGCAGACGACCTATCCGACCAAGGCCATAACAATGGTCGTCGCGTTCTCGCCGGGAGGCGGCACAGACACTGCGGCGCGGCTGATTGCGAAGGATCTGGCGATTGAACTGGGGCAGCCGGTTGTCGTCGACAACCGTGCCGGTGCCGGCGGCGCGATCGGCGCCTCATCGGTCGTGCGCGCGGCACCCGATGGTCACACCCTGCTGTTCGGCACGGGATCGGAGCTCGACGTGCTGACCGCCGTCAAGGCCAAGGCGCCCTACGATCCGCTGCGCGACTTCGAGCCCATCTCGCGAGTTGGCTCGGTTTCCTTCCTGCTTGCCGCCACGCCCGCGCTCAAGGCAGACAGCGTCAGCGAACTCATCGCGCTGGCACGGGCAAACCCCGGCAAGATCACCTTCGCGTCGTTCGGAATAGGCTCGACCAATCATCTCATTGGCGAGGCTTTCTCCCGCACGAACGGCGTGCAACTCGAGCACGTCCCGTACAGGGGGAGCGCCGCAGCGGCTGCGGATCTGCTGTCGGGACAGGTCGAGATCGCGTTCGATACAGCTTCCGTGGTGATCCCATACGTTCGAAGCGGAAAGTTGAAGGCACTGGCCAGCCTTTCCAATCAAAGATTGAGCCTCGCGCCCGACGTGCCGACCATGGTGGAGAGTGGCGTGCCGGGCTTCGTATTCGAAGGCTGGCTCGGCGTGCTCGCGCCGCGCAGCACGCCACCGGCGGTCATCGACCGGCTTCACACGGCGCTTGCGAAAATTCTCAAATCGCCGGCCCTGAGCGCAGCCCTGACCGAGCGAGGCATCGGCGTGGTCGCAAGCAGTCCGGCGGAATTCAGCGCCTTCATGAAAGCAGATGTAGACAAGTGGAAGGAGATCGCGCGGACATCCAATATCACAATCGACTGATGCGGGCGTCCAGATCTCGCACCTCTGTCAAGAACCACTGAAGCACCCTGTTGAAGTCGGACAGATTGTCGTCGTGGACATAGTGGGTGGCCGCGGCAACCTCGGCCAATCGAATGCAAGGATTGCGCTGACACATGTCGTTCGCCGCACCAGCCGAAAGATAATCGGAACGGGCGCCCCGGATCAACAATGTCGGCATGCTCAACGCCTCGACGTGCGGCCAAAGATCGACGTGCCGATCGGGTGTTGCGTTCAACCGCGCTTCCGCGATTCCAGCAGCGTCATGGCACCAGACCAGCCTGCCGTCATGATCCTGCTTCAGCGAATGCATAACGCGCGACTGAAGGGCAGCGGCGGAAATGTTGGGGCGAAGCTTGCGCCAGAACTCGGCGGCTTCATGCCAGTTCGCAAATGACGGCGGTGTTTCTCGCAACTCTCGCTTGATGCGGTCCGACCCGCTCGAACTTGCCGAGGCGCCGGGCCCCGCATCTTCGACGACCAGGGCAGCCAGGCGATCGGCATGCCGCGAGGCATACACCAGTGCGTTGATGCCCCCCATCGAATGCCCGAGCAGGACAAACCGCTGCAATGAAAGATTGTCGACCACGGCCTCGAGATCCCGGACATAGGCGTCCGTATGATAGTCGCCGGCGGGATCCCAATCGCTGCGGCCGCGGCCACGCTGATCCAGTGCAATGACGCGCCAGTCCGGCAGCAATGGCAGCGCAACCGGCTCCCAGGTGTAAGCGTAGCTGCGAAGGCCATGCAGCATGAGGATTGCAGGTGCTTGCGGCGACCCCCACTCCACCAGGCGCAGGTTGAGTTCTCCACTTCTCACCCAGGCTTCCCTGGGCAACCCCCTCGCCGCTTCAGCGATAGTCATCAGCGCAGCCCATCCTCACCAACGATCTCGTCCGAACGCAGGCCGCCAAGACGCGCATGCAGGCGTCCCCTGCTGGCGAATGCAAACGCGACGACGACCTCGTCAGCCGACGGGGCATCGGCAAATTGAACGGTCAAGGTGTCGTAATGCGAGCGAACGTAGAGCGCATCCTTGTGGGCCAATGGAATATCGATCGACGTTCCCGGCGCCCCGCGCTTGCCGCTGGACGGAATCCAGGCCTGGCCGCCGCCAACGGCTTCGCGGACCGGATCGGCAAAGATGCCCGTCAGAAAGGCGTTGCCGTGCTCGTACTCTCCGCCTGTGCCAACGATTGCGGCCTTGCCATAACTCTCCATCCTGTCAGGTCCAAGAAGCGCCAACAGACGCCGACCAAACTCCTTCCCGAGCGCCGGCGAGTCAGCAACAATCAAGTCGAGATTGGTGCTGAACTGGCCGGCATAGGGATTGGCGATCGCCGCGGCCAATACCAGCTTCCGCAGCGGGGGGCCGTCGGCCAGTTGCCCGCTCTCGTTCGCAAGGCTCTCGTCGATTTGAACGTACCACTTCCGGATGTGATAGCGGCCGAAGTTCGCGGGCTTGTTCAAGGGATAATCCTTACTCGGCCCACCAGAGATGGTGATCGGGCCAGTGACGTGCGTTGGTCATTCCGAAAGCTCATCGCGAGTCGGTCATTTGTCCGACTTCGCGTGAGCCTTGAGCGGCGCGATTTCCGGTGTCCACGCCACCGCGGTGATCTCGCTGAAGTCGCGCCATTCCTTATCCCAGCTTCGGCCCGCATCTTGCGACGCAAACAGATGGCCATACTTGGTCCCGGCGTAGATCAGGCTTGGATTTGCGGTATGCACGCCGAAAGCCCAGACGGTCGAATTTGGAATCTGGTTGAGCGTCGCGGGCTCCCAGTTCACGCCGCGATCGCTGGACCTGTAGATCCGCGTCTTGATCCCGGGAGTGCCGTCTCCGATAGCCAGCAGCAGGCCATTGTCATCGGCGGGAATCGGCTGGATCGTGCGCGTGTAGTACATGCCGTCGAACCGCTCCTTGGATGGCTTGCCGGACCAGGTCTTTCCATCATCGGTGCTGCGATAGACGGTGTTCACAGTCAGCACGAAGATCGTCTTCGGCGCCGACGGCGTCGCAGGCATGACGGCGATCGAATGGATATCCGAATGGCGGATCGTGCGATCTTCACCGTCGAGCCGTTCCCAGCTTGCGCCCGTGTCGCCGCTTCGCCATACGCCGCCTTCTTCGAGGCCAAACCAGACCTGACGGCCGTCATCGGGATCGACGCAGATCGTGAGCAGCCGCGGCCGGTTAACACCGGCGCAGAACTCGGGAAAATCGGGCACCACGCGTGAAAACGTCTCACCCGCATCGGTCGACTTGAACAGCGCCGCTCGCGACGGGGCGCCGGTACCGGCATAAACGACAGAGGGATTGGTGGGGTCTACTGCGACCGACCAGACCGTCCTTCCCTCGAGCTCGCCGCTGGCGCGGCGCCAGTGAACGCCCGCGTCTTCGCTGATGCACACGCCGCAGTCGGCGCCGGCGTAGATGCGCTTCGGGCGCGTGGGATCAACCGCGAGCGACCGCACGATGCCGTCGAACTCGATTGGCTCGCCGATCCCCAGCCGATGCCAGCTCTTGCCGTTGTCATTGCTGCGCAACATCCCCTGACCCGCGGTCGCAACAATAATCGTATGTTCCATCAGCCCTCCCCTTATCAAAATTTTCTCGTAATGTGATAAAATATCAATCTTTAGGAAATGTAAAGTGTCGGCAACCTGGTTTTGCATCGCCCACGCGCAGAGACGGAGCTCTGCGTCGAGGTTGCGCAAGGGTTCGCCGAGCCACAGCGCCTTGGGCCTGGAAACAAGGGCACCGCGATCGCCGCGCGCTGGCGCATGCCCCCTCGCAATCGCCTGACATGGGCGAGCGAGCGGCGTCGCAGGACGCAGCGGTGCGATTTAGGGTTGGCTTGCCGGGATCGTCGCCGCCGTCAGCAAACCGGTGCAGCGGCACTCCACTGCCACTCGGCCCGCGAGCGGCCCCATCAAGCAAGTGCTGAAGTGGAACCTTTTCCAGTCCTATTGGTGCACCGCGCCATAAGAACTTGCCCTATTGCCGGAAAAGTCACTCGCTTTCCTGCGCAAGACATGCATTCTAAAATAGAACTATCCTGCCATGCCTCAGACGGCCCCAAGAATGAAACACAGCGGCACCAAAGCGATCCGGGATGTCGGTGGAGAACTGCTTTCGAAGACCGTCGTGGAAGCAGGATGCGCACGAATCGAGACGATCCGGCGGAAGATCGACGGCGACATGGGATGGCACTTTCGCCAGCCGCAGCCGGCACTGTTTCTGTATCGGCGCGGCACGGCACGCCGCCTGAGCGGCCGTCTTGACGGCCGGCGCATCGACCACGCCTTTGCCGGAAATCTCGCGCTGTTCCCTGCCGGGATGGAAATCGACGGTGAGTTCAGGGTCAACGTTTCGGCGGTGGAGTACACGGTCGTTTTCTTTGAAGCGCCCTTTGTCGAAGCGCGGGGTACGAATTGTCTTGATCGGGCGCAGCTCGGCTTCAAACAGAACGCAATCGCACGCGGGCTGGAAGAACTCTGCGAGGAAGCACGATATCCCGGCGCAGCATTCGACATGCTGGCGGAAGGATGGGCCATTCAAACATTAGCCCACCTTCACCGCATGAGCGGTGCAAGGCCACATGACCTTGCGAGGGGCGGGCTGTCCGCCCATTCATTGCGGCGGCTGAACGAATACGTAGCCGATAACCTCGATCAACCGATCAGCCTTGCCGATCTTTCGAACGTGACGGGGTTGAGCAAGCGTCATTTCATCCGCGCGTTCGCCGAGAGCGTTGGCCAGACACCCCATCGCTACCTGGTCTCGCAACGTATCGAGAAGGCGAAACAATTGCTCGTTGATCCGTCCAGCTCCATCACCGAGATCGGCCTGGCCGTCGGCTTCAGCCATGCCCAGCACTTCTCGAACAGGTTCAAGGCTTGCACCGGCCTTACGCCCTCCAAGTACCGCGAACTGAGGCTCAGCTAGCGACGGCGTTCGCTTTGATCGCGGCTTGATAGCCGGGGCGGGCGACGATGCGATCGAGGTAAGGCACGACGCTGTCGCAAATACCGACCCCGTAATCGATGGCCCAGGTCAGGCACGTGGTCAGCAGCATATCCGCGGTGGTGAACTGATCGCCCATCAGGTACGTCCGCCCGTCGGACAGCGCGACGTCGACATAGTTGAGCTGCTGTCTGAAGTATTCGCCGGCCTTCTCCACGACCTCGGGGGCGCTGCCGTAGATGTGCGCAAGCCCTCGTGTGGTGCCATGCCGCCGCATGACGTAAAGGCTCGTCGAATCCAGCTCGGTCACGATGAAGAAGCACCACTCGAGCCACTTCGCCTGCTGCTCGGTCTGCGCCGGAAGGAGGCCGCGTTCCGGCGTCGAATATTTCCGGGCAAGGTATGCGGTGATCGCGGCGCTCTCGCCGATCGTCAATCCCGCATCCTGCAACAATGGAATCTTTTGACGCGGATTGAGCGCGGTAAACTCCGCCGTCTTGGTCTCGCCCGACCTCGCAAGGATCGGCCGCTTGACATAGGGAAGATCGAGTTCGTGCAATGCCCAGTGTGCACGTATGGTTCGGCTTGTCCCGACACCCCACAAAGTGAGCTGCGGCTCCATCACCATTTCTCCACCGATGGACGCAGGTCAAGCTCGTGGGTCCAGCCATCCCTCGATTGTTGGTGCGCGAACCAGTAGGCCTCGGCGATCGACGCCGTCTTGGTCAGGCTATCCTGGGGAATGCTGGCGGGATCGACGCCCCGTGCTTTCATCCGCTGGTGGATGGCCGGACTATCCACGCCGGCGTCTATCAGGAGATGGACGACATGGATGTTCTTCGGGCCCAATTCGCGCGCCATGGACTGCGCGACGGCCCGCAGGCCGAACTTCGCGGCAGCAAATGCCGCAAAGCCCGAGCTTCCGCGAACGCTCGCGGTGGCGCCGGTGAACAGAATGGTGCCGGCGCCGCGTTCCATCATGTATTTGGCGGCCTCGCGGCCAACCAGGAACCCCGCATAGCACGCGAGCTCCCAGGCCTTGAAAAACAGGCTGCCGGTGGTCTCCACCAGCGGCTTGTTGACGTTCGAGCCGGCGTTGAAGAGACATACGCCGATGGGACCGACATCCCGCTCGACGGTTGCAAAGAGCCGTTGCACCTCATCCTCTTTGCGCGCATCGACCGAAAACGTATGGATCTCCTGTCCGTTCGCCGCCAACTCCTCGGCAAGGCCCCTCGATTTTTCGGCATCGCGCCGCGCGATGCAGACAACATATCCGCCCTCGGCAAACCGGCGGGCAACGGCGGCACCGATTGCATCGCCGGCGCCGACGAGCAAGGCAACTTCACGCGTCTTCGACATCGGCATCCCCTAGCTCGCTAACCCGCGACACGAATGGACTTGCTCGCGATCATTTCGTCGATGGCGTCGTCCGCGTAGCCGAGATCACGGAGTATCTGCCTGGAGTGCTCGCCAATGCGCGGCGCCGGCCCGCCGATGCGCGCCGCATTTGCCTGGAAGCGGGCGGCGGGCTTGGGCTGTCGAATACGCCCCACGGCAGGCTGATCGAGCTCCTCGATGATCTGCCGCGCGACCACCTGCTCGTTCTTGACGATCTCGCTCCGGCGCAGGATCGGGGCACACGGCACATCTGCCGCGTCCAGACGGGCCAGCCACTCCGCCGTGCTATGCTGGCCGATATACTCCTGCATTTTATGGATTCGCGCCGTCGCATTGACTGCCCGCTTGGTGGGAGTCGCAAACCGCTCGTCCCTGGCAAGCGCCGGATCGCCCGTGGCCCGGCAAAACCCCTGCCATTCCGAGTCGGAAATGGTGCCGCAGGTCATGTAACCGTCCTGCGTCTTGAACACGAGGTCCGGCCGGTCGTTCGGATCAGGCGCCTTCCCGTCGTCGTCGATGACGGTGTATTGCGACATTCCTTCGGGCCAGAGATAGGACAGCATCGCATCCAGCATCGCGACCTGGATATGATCGCCGCGCCCGGTCTTCTCGCGTGCATACAAAGCCGATGAGACGGCCTGCGCGGTGACGATCGCGGTGGTCTTGTCGGCGACAATGGTGCGGATCATCTGCGGCCGGTTGGTCACCGGTTGCGCTTGAATATCTGCAAACCCGGACAGACCCTGCACGATCGGATCATAGACCCGTTTCTTGACATATGGCCCCGTCTCGCCCACGCCGCTGATCGAGACGTAGATCAGCCGCGGCTGCTGCGCGAGCAACTCCTCAGGACCCAGGCCCAGCCGCTCCATGGTTCCCGGCCGAAAATTCTGGACCAGCACGTCGGCCTGTCCGACGAGCTTCCTGAGAACCTCAATGCCTGCGTTGCTCTTGATGTCGATCGCGAGCGACCGCTTGCCACGGTTGGATGAAATGAACAGCGCCGAGAACTCGCCGCCCTTGTCGATGGGCGCGCGGCTGCGGCGCGTGATGTCCCCGGAGATCGGCTCGATCTTGATGACGTCGGCGCCCTGGTCGGCCAGAAACATCGTTGCGAACGGACCGGACACGACGCCCGTCAAATCCAGAACGCGTACACCTGCCAGAGGTCCGGGCATCGTTTTGATCCTTCTTTTGCAGTCCGGCGCACACCGACCATCGCAGTGCACTGTACCGCACCGGCTTCCGCGCCACTTGCACGAAAGTGACCTAATGACGCAGGAGTGCCATGGCCAGATCGGGCTTGACGGGAATTCTGGATCAGTTGCGGGGCGGGAGAGGCCGGCGCGAGACTGGCCCAACCAAAAATCTCGAAAACAACCCCATGCAAAGTACCGCGCTGCGCCGAGAAGACGTTTGACACGTCGGGCAAATCACCGGCACAATTCCATCATCGCACCTGGACCGTGTGTCCGGTAAGCCGCAGCGGCATCTGTCGATCTGACGACCCGATTTCGCCGTGGATTCGGCGGCGCTATCGCAAACTCCGGCGCTTACGCCCTGCCCTTGATCTCATAGTGACCCGGCACGCATTTGTAGCGTTCGATACGCCAGCTCGAACGGTAGACCGGATGTTCGGTCATCCACTTCGCCAGCGGCGCTTGTGCGCCTTTGAGGCAGTGTTGAAATGTAATCTCCGGCATCATGTTGCTATCGGTAACGATCTCCTCGACGCAGCTACCCGCAGCGAGACCGCTGAGATGGCAGAGAACGGCAACGACGGTCACAAACATGCGAGCCACACCCCTTACGGCTGTTTCACCGCAGCGAATTGCGTGAACCAGCGACAATTATCGGCATCGTATCGCTTCGCCGCGCCCGGCAACCGCCGGCGCGGCGAAGCGGCCTCATTCCGGTTCGCTACTTCCGGACGGCGCACGCATACATGTTGATTTCCAGGCCGACGGCGATTTCGACGATCTTCGGGGTCTTCCAGGTCATTTCACTTCCTCCTTGGGGTTGGACGGTCTTTTACTACTTGCCGATGCAGCGCAAAGAAATTGCGAGGACCTTAAATCCTCGCAGTCAGGGAGAAACCCCTCGCCGGGCTGCGCTGCCATTGGCTCCGGCGAAGCTCGGCTCAAAGCATTCGATGGCCGATAAGAACACGTCCGCAAAACTTTGTAATCGCGATCTTGGTAGTAGAAGCCGGTGCGGTAACGCATTGATTCCGAACCATCCTTTTTGGCATGCCGCAGAAGAGCTGCGCGGCGTCGGTCGTTTCAGCGCCCAAAAAATCTGCCGAAAGCTTCGTTGAAAAACCTCGCCGCCATTGCCGGGCCGATCGGGCATGCGGACAGGCGGATCAGCACAAGGAGCCATGTCGATTCTGCCGTGCTTCGTCTCCTCGGAAACAGCAAGAACCGAGAATCCGCAACAACATGGCGGCGAAATGCGATGGTCAATCGCACTACTACCTTCCGCCTATACTAAGTCCGAAACCGCGGTGCTGTAATTTCACACGATGGATCGCAGATGGACTGCCCATCGGAAAGCGCGAAGCGCACGGCGTCCAACGAAGACGCAGAGACAACATCGCGGAGGGAACAGATGATGTTAGGAAGTAAGAGCTTCTTGGCCGGCATTTCGATGGTCGCCATGCTGGCTGCAGGCACCTTTGGCGTTCGCGCGAACGACTCGATACTGAAGGCCCAAGCCGAGGCGGGGCAATGGGCGGTGGCCGGACACGACTACGGCAATACGCGCTTCAGCCCCCTCAAGCAGATCAACGCGGAGAACGCCGGCAAGCTGTCGCTCGCCTATTCGTTCTCGCTTGGATCGCTACGATCGAACGAAGCGTCGCCGATCGTCATCGGCAATACGCTCTACGTTTCGACGTCGTGGGGTCCCAAATATGTCTACGCGCTCGACGCCGCGACCGGCGCGCGCAAATGGACCTGGGAGCCGGAGATTCCCGATGACGTGCTGCAATACGCCTGCTGCGACGTCAACAATCGCGGCATCGCCTATGCGGACGGCAAGCTGTTTGTCGGCCGTCTCGACGGCAAGCTGACGGCGCTTGACGCCAAGACCGGAAAGGCGCTGTGGACCACGAAAGTGGTCGACTACAAGCAGGGCTCGGTCATCACCTCGCCTCCGCTGGTGGTTCGCGACAAGGTCATCACCGGCTTTGGCGGCGGCGAGTATGGCGTGCGCGGCGCGCTGCTGGCCTATGACATCAACACCGGCAAACAGGTCTGGGAGACATTCACCGTTCCGTCGCCGGAAGAACCCGGCGGCGACACCTGGAAGGGCGACAGCGCGAAGCACGGCGGCGGCGCCGCCTGGCTCGTCGGCTCCTACGATGCCAAGACCGACACCGTCTACTGGGGCACCAGCAACCCCGCGCCCTGGAACACGGCTGTCCGATCGACCGGCAATGGCGATTTCGGCAAGCTGACCAACCTCTACACGGCGTCGACGCTCGCGCTCGATCCGAACACCGGCAAGATCAAGTGGCACATCCAGACCACGCCGGCCGACGCCTGGGACTATGACGGCGTCAACGAGGCCATCCTTGCCGATCTCAAGATCGGCAACGACACGGTTCCCACTCTTCTCAAGGCGGATCGCAACGGCTTCTTCTTCGTCGCCAACCGCGAGACCGGCAAGGTGCTTTCGGCGGAGAAATACGTCTTCGCGAATTGGGCCGAGAAATGGGACACGACCACGCTGCGCGCGGTCGAGAATGCCGACAAGCGTCCCGGCCCCGGCCATCCCGCGAAGGATATTTGCCCCAACCTGATCGGCGGCAAGAACTGGCAGCCGATGTCGTACAATCCGCAAACCGGGCTCGTGTATATTCCGACCAACAATGTCTGCATGGACTGGTCGGTCAGCGACGTCACCTACAAGCGCGGCGTGTTCTATCTCGGCGCCGAATTCCCGACCAAGGAAGGCCCCGGCGGTTTCCTGGGCGAGCTCGTGGCGTGGGACCCGGTGAAGAACAAGAAGGTCTGGTCCATCAAGGAAGACCTGCCGTTCAACGGCGGCACGCTCACCACCGCCGGAAATCTGGTGTTTGCCGGCGATCTCCACGGTGACTTCCGCGCCATCGATGCCAAGAGCGGCAGCATCCTCTGGAAGCGTAACCTCGGCTCCGGCATCGGCGCGGGTCCGATCACCTACATGGTGGACGGCAAGCAGTATGTCGCCGTTGTCGTGGGCCGCACCGCCGCGATCCCCGCCTTCCTGGGCGAGATCGGCAAGAAGATGACTGCGGCAGCTCCTGAAGGCGGCTCGCTGTTCGTGTTCGCTGTTCAATAAACCAGCCTCGGCGTGCGTGGTCCGAATCCCGGACACTCACGCTTGAACAGAATGCTTCCCGGCAGCAGGCCAAGCGGATGCTGCCGGGCGCGTTCCAACCGTGCCCAACCAACTCCAGGGAGCCTGAGGATGCGTGCAAACCGTTCTGGTATCGACAAGGAATATAGCGGCCGACGCCATGCCCGCGCCTGCGCAGGAATCCTTGCACTCGCCGCCGCGCTGGCCGGATCGGCTGGAGCAAGCCGCGCAGCCGAGACAGAGCCCTTCCGCCTTTGTGCCGACCCGACAAACCTGCCGTTCTCGAGCGATAACCCGTCCCAGCCCGGTCTCTATGTCGAGATCGGCAAGGCGCTGGCGCAGGCGCTCGGCCAGCCCATCACCTACGACTGGTACAAATCCTACTTCGGCAAGCGCACCGTGCGCGTCACGCTGCTCGGCAAGCAATGCGACGCCATGATCGGCCTGCCGCTGTCAGACGATTTCATGGGCCCCGCCGTGATCTTTTCCAACAAATTCGGAACGGAAGGCTATGCCCTGGTGACAAGCCCCAACCACGTGGTCGGCGGAATCGGCGACCTCAAGGGCAAGCGCGTTGCGGTGCAATTCGGCACCACGCCGCAAAATCTCCTGGCCGAGCGCGACGACATCGAAAAGGTCACGGTTCTTTCGCCCGACGAAGGCATGAAGGCGCTCGATCAGGGCAAGGCCGATGTCGCCTTCATCTGGGGGCCGGTTGCCGGCTGGCTGAACAAGACCACCTATGCCGGCCGCTACCGGATCCAGACCACCGAAGGCGAAGGCCTGTCGTGGAACACCGCCATCGGCTTTGCCAAGGCGTCAAAGGATCTACGCGATCGCGTCAACGCCGTGCTGCCGCAACTCGAGCGCACGATTGCAGAACTTTCCGTGAAATACGGACTGCCTGATGATCGCGCGATCCGGTTCACCGCCACGTCGGCTGTCACCAGGCAGGCGTCTGATACGCCTGCGGCCAAACAGACGGACGAACCTGCTCAATCGCTCACGGTTGGGACCGGACCGGGCGCAGTGAAGATCGCGAGCACCGCTCCGGTCGAGGCGAAGGCCGATCCGGCCACCGCGGGACCCGAGGCGGTAAGCAGTGGTAAGGAGATCTTCAACGGAACCTGCGCCCATTGCCATGGCCCCGACGCGGTCCAAAGCGAGCGGCGCATCGACCTCAGGCTGCTCAATCACCGCTACGGCGACGAGATGCGCACGAAATTCTGGACGACCGTACAGGAAGGCCGTCCGGCCAAGGGGATGCCTGCCTGGAAAGAAGTCTACACTGACGACCAGGTCGAGAGCATCTACGCCTTCCTGTTGACCATCCAATCGCAATCCAACGACTGATCGATCCGGCCGGACGCCAATGCGGATTTGTGCTAACGTCTTTCAAGGCCGCACCGTCGCCGGTCAATGACCGGCGGCGGCTGCCCCCTTTCCGCCCGCGTAGCGAAACCGAGGGAAGGCGTTATGACCAGCTTCCTGATCATCGACGATCACCCGCTGTTCCGGGAAGCCCTCGGCAATGCGGTGCGGCTGGCGCTTCCGGAGGCCCAGATCTTTGAAGCGATGTCGATCGACGACGCGCTGCACATTCTCGCCTCCGAGCAGGGAATCGATCTGGCCCTGCTCGACCTGTCCCTGCCGGACGCCACGGGATTTTCCGGCTTTCTGCGGCTGCGCGAGACCCACCCTCGCCTGCCCGTCGCCATCGTGTCGAGTGAAGAGGACCAGCACGTGGTGCGCGAGGCGATCTCGCTCGGCGCTGCCGGATACTTGCCGAAATCGACATCGAAGCGGGAGCTGGCATTGTCGATCGAAGGCGTGCTCAGCGGCTCGGTTTCCGTGCCAAAGGATTTCGTGGCGGCAACGCGTCGAAAAAACCCGGATAGCACGCAGGCCTTGCAGGCGAAGCTTCGCGACCTCACGTCTCAGCAGCTTCGCGTGCTCGATCTGCTGCGCAAGGGTTTTCCGAACCGGCAAATCGCCCAGGAATTGCAACTCGCGGAGTCAACGGTCAAGGCGCACATCACGGAGATCCTGCGCAAGCTCGGCCTGTTCAGCCGCAACAAGGCCGTCATTGAAATCGGCAAGATCGACCTGCCCGGTCCCAAGAGCCGGCCGCCGGCCCGCACCGATCGCAGCAGGCCGCAATGAACGGCGCGCCGCTGTCCGATCAGACCGCCGCGCGACATAGGCCAGATCGCCATCCAATCGAGCAGCGCCCTGCCGCTCGGTTGCCATATCTTTGCACCGGGTTGATCTGGATCAACTTGGGGCCCCCTGCAGCGGACATGCTCCGATCTGCCATTGACCATGGCAACGAGCGACCAGGGAGCGGCTCAGCGTGACGCGGTTTCTGATCGTCGAAGACCATCCGCTGTTTTGCGAAGCCCTCGAGCTGGCGCTGCGCATGGCGGCGCCGGACGCCGATATTCTTCAGGCAAGTTCGATCGATGAGGCGATCGAGGTGCTGTCGTCGGTCGATGGCGTTGACCTGATCCTTCTCGATCTGTCGACGCCGGGGACGACGGGACTATCCGGCATCATCCGCATTCGCAAGGCGTTTCCCCGCAATCCGGTCGTCGTCGTTTCCGCGCACCAGGACCCGCAGATCGTGGCCAGTGCCCTCTCGCTCGGCATATCCGGTTACATCCCGAAATCATCGTCGAAGCAGGAGCTGGCTCATTCAATAGCGGAAGCGCTGCGCGGGTCGATTTGCCTGCCGAAGAGCTATCGCGCTGCGGCCCGCCGGCGCCGGGGACCAGCCCAGGAGTTGCTGAAGCGCCTGCATGATCTGACGCCACAGCAACTGCGTGTCCTCGAAATGCTGCGACGCGGCCTGCAGAACAAGCAGATCGCCTACGAGCTCAAGATCTCCGAGACCACGGTGAAGGTCCACGTTGGAGATATTCTGCGCAAGCTCAATGTTCTCAGCCGCACCAAGGCCATCGTCGAAATGTCCAAGATCGATTTCGCGAACCTCGCCGCCAACAAGGCGATCACCGATCGCGCCGAAGGCGATATGCCGTAATCGGCGAACCCGGCTATGTGAGCAGGAATGAGAGCAGAGCCCGCATTTCCGCCGGCTTTATTGGCTTCTGCAACACCTCTAGCCCAAAAAGACTCGCTTCCCTCACTGCCTTTTCGGAGTAGTCCGCGGTGATGATCATCGCGGGAACATCCTTCTTCATCGACTGCCTGATCTCCGCGACGGCCATCAGCCCGCTCTCGCCATGGTCGAGATGAAGATCGGCGACGATCGCATCCGGCGCCCCTAGCTCGCTGAGGCGCTGCAGGGCGTCTGCCGCCGACCGTGTGGTCGCGACGTCGCATCCCCACCCTTCCAACAAGGCAGCCATCGCCTCCGCACCTGATGAATCGTTCTCGATCAACAGGATCTTGGCTCCCTCCAATCCGCCATATCGGCGATCGACGAGCTGAACCTCGTGCGGTTCATCCATGACATCGGCGGGATCGGCCAGCGGCAATTCCAGGAGGAAGGTCGATCCCCGGCCCACTTCTGACGAGATCTTGACCTCATGACCGAGGGCCGTCGCGAAGCGACGGACGATCGACAGGCCAAGCCCGAACCCGGCCTGATCGCTGGCGCTCACCTCGCCGCGCTGGAATTCCCTGAATATCGCTTCCTGCTGCGCCTGTGGGATGCCTGGCCCCGTATCGGATACCTGGATGCAGACATGGTCGCCGCGTCGCCGGCATCCCATCACGACACCGCCGGACCTGGTGTATCGCAGCGCATTCGCCAACAGGTTCTGCAGGATGCGCCTGAGCATCATCGAATCAGAGGCAACGGCGAGCGATGAAGGACAAATCCGCAGCGAAAGGCCTTGCTTCTCGGCGATCGGTTCGAACTCGCTGCGAAGCTGCTCGAAAGGCACAGCGACGGCGACCGGCCGCACCTCCGGCCGCAGCGCACCGGCATCCAGCTTGGCTATTTCCAGCAGCGAACGCAGCAGGTCTTCGAGCGTTATCAGCGAGCGATCGACCTGCTCGACAAGCAGCATTCCGTCCTTGGCCTCCATCAGCTCCGCGAGGGCCGATAGCGTCAGCCGGGCGGCGTTCAGCGGCTGCAACAGATCGTGGGTGACGGAGATCAGCACCGAGGACTTCAACGAACTGGCCGCTTCGGCCTTTTGCTTGGCGCGATACAGGCTGTCGTTGGTCTTCTCGATGGAATGCAGCGCATCCCGTAGCTGCTGGGTGCGCTCGCGAACCTGATGGTCCAATGCGATGGCCGTCTCGAACAACGCGAAGGCGTTGAACTGCTGATCCATCGAACGTTCGACGCGGGACATCAGCGCCGCGTTGATCTTCCTGAGCTTCGCGGCCTCACGTTGAGCTTCTTCGAGCCCGCCGGGATTTTCCTGCGTTTCCATCAGGCCGGCCGCCTGCCGATGGCCACCCCGGTGAACGTCTGGTTGACATGCATCGAACCGTATTGTTCGCCGTAGGTATGGAAGCCGATGACGCCGTTCTGGCGATAAAGCTCCGACATGTCGCGCGCCAGTTGATGCTGTTCGGCATCCAGGCGGCGCAGGATGCATTCGAACCCGATGTAAAGCGAAACCTCGCCGATCTCATTGCGCGCGTTGGAGAACGCATCCAGCGTCGCGCCGACCAGGCTCTGCGACGTCGCGGCGGTCAGGACCATGCCCTCGTCGATCGCGCAAAAGAAACGCAACGATCCATCGGGGTCCACGCGCTGAATCGACCGCGCATAGTAGGCGCCGCCAACCCGCACCAGCACCGGATGAGACGCAAATGAAAACGGATCGAGCTCGGTGTCCCCAATACCGACGGCGCGCGAATATTCTTCCGACGCGGGTTCGGCGTTCAGTTCCTTGACCACCCGCTGCTCGATGTCGGCCTCCGTCACCACCATCTTCTGCGAAGTCGGCACGAAATTGTCGCACTTGAACACATGGAACGGCAGCGACGTGTTGAGCAATATCAGGAGCGCAGCGTCGGTGTGCGCCTCGCCATCGAAAAAGACCCAGGTCTTTTCGAAGCGCAGACCGTCGCCTGCCGATCCGCCGACGATCGGAATATTATCGAGCGACGCGTAGATCGCGGACATCACGGCTTCTTCGCGCCGGCACATGCCGTCGATCAACACCAGTCCGAACGAGCGGCTGCCCTCGACTTCAGTCTCGCCCCGAAGCAATTCCTGCCGAAGCTCGCTGCCGATCCTCCGGCCGTCCTCGACGCGAAAATTGCCAAGATTGAGAATGGGGCGGGCAACGACACGGAAATCGCGCTTGCTGAATGCCAGGGCGACGACGCTGTTTTCATCCCAGCCATCGGGCGCCAGCTCGCCGGCGGTGGTGCAGCCATATACCGGCGCATCCGGGAAGTGGTTCACGATCTCCGCCACAAAGCGATGCGGATCATAGTAGGGCGAGACAAAGACCAGCACCATGGCGAGATCGTCAGAGGGCAACTGGCCGGCGATTTCGGCCGCGGCCGCATCCGGGGTCGGCGCTTTCGCCTTGGCGACCGCCACACCAGATGCACTGCCAAACCGAATATCGGTTTGCTCCACTGGGCTCTCCCCGATCGTCGCCTGGTCTGACGCCAGCCGCTTGAAGCGTAAATGCTTTTTCCGTCAGGCGCAAACAGGTTCGAGGTCCTGCCGGGCCCACCGGTCAGATCGGCCAAGTTTTGAAAATGATCTAGCCGACGGCCCAGGCCGCATGCTGAGGAACGACGACCGTCACATTGTCGCCGACCGCGTAGCCGCCAAAGGCGGGCGCATCGACATTGAGGTGACCGTTCTCGATCTCCACCACGATCGACCTTGTCGGACCGCGGAAGATCGTGTGGGCGATCCGTCCGGACCATCGCAGCCCATCCTTGTCGGTGGCGGCGGGCGCAATCCGGATGTCTTCCGGCCGCACCATGACCGTGACGGTTTGCCCCGGCGGCACTTCGGCGGCAGCCTCGCATCGCCCCTGCCAACCTTGCCCGACGACGTCGAGCTGAACCCGGCCTCCCTCCAGGCGCGCGCACGCCTCCACACTGGCGTTCAGGAGATTTGGGTTGCCGAAGAATCCCGCGACCGTGCGATTGGCCGGATAGCGATAAATGTCCTCGGGCGCACCGACCTGCTGGATTCGTCCCTGATCCATCACGACCACACGGTCGGAGAGCGCCATCGCCTCGGACTGGTCATGCGTCACATAAAGCGTCGTCATGCCGAGCCGCCGCTGGATCGCGCGGAATTCGTCGCCCATCTGCAACCGCAGCTTGGCGTCGAGGTTGCTGAGCGGCTCGTCAAGCAGCAGCACCTTCGGCTCGAACACCAGCGCCCGCGCGATGGCGACACGCTGTTGCTGACCGCCCGACAGGGCCGGCGCCGGACGCTCGGCGAAGCGTTCCATTTCGACGAGACGCAGCGCATTCGAAACCAGATCGCGGATCTCCGCGGCGGGACGGCGGCGCACCCGCAATGGATATGCAACGTTTTCGAACACCGTCATATGCGGCCAGATCGCGTAGGACTGGAAAACCATGCCGAGGCGCCGCCGCTCCGATGGAACGAACACGCCCGAGGCCGCATCGCTGACCACCTCGTTGCCGAGGCTGATCCGGCCACTGGTATTCTGTTCAAGGCCTGCGACCATCCGCAACGTGGTTGTCTTGCCGCAGCCGGACGGCCCGAGCAGCGTCACGAACTCGCCTTCGGCGACGCGGAGATCAACGTCGCTCACGGCGACGAACTCGCCGAATTTCCGGCTGACTTTCTCCAGAACGACATTCGACATCAGACACCTAATCCAGTCACAGGGCGCCAATCCATCGCTTGATGACGCGGAGTTGCACCCATCTGAAGACGATCACCATGGCCATCATGATGAGGCCGATCACGCTCACCTGCTCCGCGCTGCCGTTGGCCCAGAGTTTCAGGAGGACCACCGACAGGACCTCGGAGCCGACGGAATAGAGCAGCACGGAGGCGCTCAGTTCGCGCATGATCCCGAAGAAGATCAGGACCCAGCCCACGGCAAAGGACGGCCAGACCAGCGCGATCATGATGCGCCACATCGTCTGCAGCCAACCCGCCCCGTGCACACGCGAGCACTCTTCGAGGTCGTAGGACAATTGGCCGTAGGCGCTGGACATGACGCGCACCGAGAGCGGCGTCCCCAGCGAGATGTAGGCGAGCAGCAGCGCCCAGATCGTCCCATAGATCGGGATGGCATGGGGCAGCAGCGCAAAGCCCCACAGAAAGCCGACGCCCAGCACGATCCCCGGCATCATCCACGGCAGCCAGGCCATGGTGTCGATCAGGCGGCGGCCGCGCCATCTGGTCCTGACCGAGACGTAGGCGACGATGCCGCCGAGCAGCATGGTCAAGCTCGCCCCGATGAAGCCCAGCAGCATCGTGTTGCCGAAGGCGCGCCAGAACTCGCTGCTGCCCGCCACCGCCTGATAATGCTCGAGCGTCAGCATGTCCCATTCGTAGAAGCCGAAGAACTTGAAGAACGATCCGATCAGGAGCTGGCTCACCGGCAGCACCACCGTGACGGCAAAGAACAGCGCACAGAAGGCAAACGTCGCCCAGCGCCATTTGCCGAGCTTCATGACCCCGGGCGAATAGCCCTTTCCCGTCACGGTCTGGAAACTGCGGCCGCGCAGGATGCGCCATTGCATCAGGATGATCAGGAACATCAGCGCCATGATCACGAAGCTGATCGCGGTGGCGTATTGATATTGCGGGGGCGAGCGCTGGTTGATGGAGTCGTAGATGTCCGTCGTGATGACGTGGATGCCGGCCGGCGAGCCGAAGAACAGCGGCGATTCGAAATTCTCGATGCCCCTGATGAAGCTGAGGATGGCGGCCCCGGTCAGGGCCGGCAGCATCAGTTGCAGCGTGACGGTGCAGAAGGTCCGCAAGCGCGTCGCGCCGCACATCCGCGCGGCTTCCTCCAGGCTCGGGTCCATCGCGCGAAAGGCATCGACGATCAAAAGGAAAAGGAACGGCACCGAATATTGCATCATGTGCCAGATGACGCCGCCGTAGGAATAGACGTTGATCGGCGACGCGGTCGATCCGGTGATCCCCTGGTAGAGCTGGTTCAACAGCCCGACCTGCGGATTGCCCAGCATGCCCCAGGCCATCGCGGTGAGGATCGGCGGAATGAAGAAGGGCAGCGTGACCAGCACCTCCAGCGTTCCGCGAAACGGCGTGTCGGTCCGCGCCAGAATCCAGGCGAGCAGCACGGCCAGGATCAGCGACGGGATCGTCTTGGCCAGCGCGATGCCGACGGTGTTGAGCAGCGTGAGCAGATTTTGCTGTGAAGCGATTTCGCGGTAACCGTCGAGCGTGAATACGCCGGCAACGCCCGGCGGCGTCGAATGCAGGCTGCCATAGAGCAGCATGGACAGCGGGTAGACCGACAGGAAGGCGAGAATGAGCGCCAGCAGCGTCAGCCCGACGACGCGGCCGGCCGGCGCGCCGTTGAGGAAACGCCGCGCGTGAGGCAGCCGCGTCCGCGCTGGCGCGATATCGGCTACGCGGTCGTCGGCCGAGAGAGTCATCTGCCTGTGCCTAGGGATAGAGTTTCTTGGCCAGCGACATCATGTCCGCCCGCTCGGACAGTTTCGCCATGCCCATCAGCTTGGCGTTGGCATAGGGCTGCGCGTCGGCATCGGCACGCTCGGCCGCGCCTTTCACGACCGGAAGCATCCAGGCATTGGCGTAGAGCGACTGCGACTCGACGTTGAGGAAATGCTGCATGAAGACGCGGGCCGCATTGGCGTGCGGGGCGTTCTTCAGCATCGCGAGATCCATCTGGGCATACGGCGCCCCCTCCTGCGGCACGATCACCTTCACCGGCAGGCCCTTGAGATCGGAGGCGAAGGCGAACACCTGCGTGATGTAGATCGGATATTCGCCGCGGGCGACGCGCCGGGCGTCGTTGCGCATGTCGCGGCTGAAAACGGGTTTCTGCTCGGCGAGCTTTTCGTTGAATTCGGCGCCCATGTTGTTCTGCAGCACCGCGAACAAGGTGTTGCCGCTGCCGAGCGGACGCATGTCGTCGGAGAGCAGCTTGCCCTTCCACTTCGGCGAATTCAGATCGTTCCAGCTCCTGGGAACATCGCCGTCCTTGACCAGCCTTGTGTTGATCAAAATCCCCATCGGCTGGACGTAGGCGGGCACGCTGTGTTCGGTGGCCTTGAACGGCGGCCGCAGGTTCACGGCGTTCGGGACCGGCGGCAGCTTCTGGATGAAATCGCCGTTCTTGAGCTGCTCCTCGATCATGGTCGTGGTGACCATTTCGACGTCGCCGAGATACCGCCCCGCCGACTGCTCGGTCCTGATACGCTCGACGAGCTCGCTGGCGCGCAGATCGAGGCTCTCGACGGCGATGCCGTATTCCTTTTCGAACGATTTGACGACGGCTGCGAAGTAAGGCGCACCGAGCGCCATGTTGTAGACGACGACCTTGCCCTCCTTCTTCGCGGCGGCGACGACGGCATCCCAGGACGCATCCTGCGCCGACGCCGGGAATGCAAAGCCGGCAGCAAGGGCAGCGACGGCAATTCTCTTCAGCTTCAAGAACACGTTTTCCTCCACGCGGTTTATTGTTTTGTCGATCGACCGCATCGATCAGGTATCAGACTTCGATCACCACATATTGCTTCTCGATCACGACCGGGAAGGTTTCGGCCTGCAGCTCGCCTTCGACGAGGGCCCCGCCCGATTCCACCTTGAGGTCGTAGCTGCGAACCTTGGTGCGATCGGGCTCGCACCAGGATTTGCCGGTCCTCAAGTCGAACTCCCAGCCGTGCCAGGGGCAGCGTAACAATTCGCCGCGCCGGCTGAACCGGTAGGACCCGGGCTCGCTGGATTCCACCAGACCGACGACGCGGCCCTTGCACAGCGATGCGCCCTCGTGCGGACAACGGTTGCTGACGGCGAAATACTCCCCGCCGACATTGAAGATGCCGATTTCCCGCCCACCCACCTTCACCAGCTTGCGCTGGCCGGGAGGAATGTCATCGACGGTTGCAACGACGTGCCGCGCCATCAGGGAAGCCCGTAGAACGCCTGCGCGTTCCTGTAGAGAATCTGGTCGCGCTGCGCTTCGCTCAGATTGGCGCGGAAGGCGTAGCGCGGATCGTCAAAGTCCCAATGCGGATAGTCGGTCGAGAACAACAGGCGATCCCAGCCGATCCGGTCGAACAGATCGATCAGTTGCGCGGCGCTTCCCGGCTCTTCCATCGGCTGGGTCGTGAACCATACCTGCCGGCGGATATATTCCGACGGCGGGCGCTTGAGATGCGGCACCTCGCTGCGCAGGCGCGACCAGTGCTTGTCCATGCGCGCGGTCAGCGACGGGATCCAGCCGAGCCCGCCTTCCATGATCACCACGCGGAGCTGCGGAAAGCGTTCGAACACGCCCTCGAACACCAGGCTGGTCAGGATCGCCTGCATGGTTTCCGCCACCGTATGATGCTCTTCCATGTAATAGGACGCCCAGCCGCCGCCGGTGGAGGGATGGCCATTGGTGCCGCCGACATGGATGGCGATCGGCAGGTTGCTGCGCACCGCCGCCTCGAAAATCGGCCAGTAGCGGCGGCGGCCGAAGGGTTCATCGGTCTTCGGCAATACCAGGATCTGGGTGAAGTTCGGATCACCGGCCCGCGCGTCGATTTCGGCGACCGAAGCTTCGGTGTCCTCCTGCGCGATCAGGACCGATGCCCGCAGACGCGGCTCGTTCTTCACCCAGCGTTCGACCTGCCAGGTGTTCATGGCCTGGGTCAGCGCCACGCCGAAATCCAGATTGCGCTGGCTGCCGGGATTCCAGCGCAGCGGAATCAGCATGCCGGTCTCGACCCCGTTGGGATCGAGATGCTGCGTGCGCATCAGTTCGAGGCTCGAGCCCGGCGGGCCGCCCTCCTCCGGGTAAGCATCGACCCGCGCCGCATCCGGCGACATCCGCGGATGCGACAGCGCTTCGGAGAAGGCGTGGCGCAAATGGCTGCCATAGACCGAGAGGTGGTCGATCCATTGTTTGGCGAGATACGGATGAACCTCGGTCCAGGCGGTCATCGCCGGATGGATATCGCAATCGATGATCCGGAGCCTTGATTTGGCGGCGCTGCTTCGCTCGAGTTCGACGATGCTCATACGGCAATCTCCATGGCTCGATCGGCCTTCATCAGCCGCGGGTAGGTCGAAAGCGCGTTGTCACTGACGATCTTGCGCAACAAACCTTCGGAAAGTCCGTCCGGCAGCGCTGCATCGCCGTCGAACTGCCAGTGTGGATAATCCGTCGAAAACAGGAATAACTCATCCGACCGCAGGTGATCAATCAACCGCAGGATGGCCGCCGCCTCGTCGGCGGCGTCGATCGGCTGCACCGTGAAGCGAACGTGCTCGCGAACGATCTCCGATGGCGCGCGCGTCACCCAGGGAACTTCGGCGCGAACGCCCTTCCAGGTCTTGTCGGCGCGCCAGGCAAAGCCGCTCAGCCAGGTCAGGCCCGATTCGATCGCAACCACCTTGAGCTCCGGGAATTTGGCGAACACGCCTTCGGAGATCATGCTCTGCAACTGATTTTCGAACGCGGCCGATTGCGAGACATAGTCCTCGACGAAATAGGACGGCCATCCCACCGCGGTCGGCGCATAGCGGTAGGCGCTGCCGGCGTGTATTCCGATCGGCAGGCCAAGCTTCTCCGCCGCACGATAGATCGGCCATAGTTGCCGCCGGCCGAGCGTGACCTCGCCCGACACCAGCATCAGCACCTGCACAAACCGCATGTCGTCGGCGCGCCGTTCGATCTCGGCGACGGCGAGCTCGGTGTTGTGGGCCGCAATCACGATGGAGGCGCGCAGCCGGGAATCGCGGCTCAGCCATTCATCGCGGATCCAGTCGTTGGTCGCCCGGCAGAACGCCGCCGCCATGTCCTCGCTGTGCATGACCTGGGCGCCGTAGAGACAGTTGAGGATTCCAAACCGCTGCTGGTAGCGGTCCAGCACATGTTCCTGCATCGCCTGCAGCGAGGCGCCCGGCTTGGCGCCGTCCGCGAGCTTCCAGTCGGGACGGCACGACAACGGCGCGTTCTGCGGATAGCTGGTGAGCGTGAGGTTGAGCCGATCGAGCGCGCGAACCGAAACCATTTCGCGCCAATACTCGTCGAGATACGGCAACAGCACGTTCATCCCGGGCACGGCCGGATGAAGATCGCAGTCGATCGCGCCGGCGTACCTGGCCGGACGCTCTGCATTGGCCATCTCGCCGTCTGCCATGGACACCACCCTGATGCGTCGCCGGTTCTTGATCGGTTCTTGGATCGGTTCTCGGATCGGTTCTTGGGGCCGGCGTCGGTTTTATGTTGATGCATCAATAAATGACATGTCAAGCAATTTGATATAGATCAAAGCGGCGGGAACCGCCGCGTCGAGAGTTGGCCGAGCGGCCGGGAGACTCCTTTGAAGCCTTCGACCAAGCGATTGACGATCAGCGATGCCCCCGCGAAACGGCCGCAGCATGACGGGATGCTGGCGCAGGAACACCTTGCGATACTGGTGTCCACCATCGGGATGCGGCTTCTCCGCGGCACCACGGCCTACTACCGCGCCGCCTGGGACCTCGGCATGGCGGAATGGCGCCTGCTGATCGTGCTCAACAGCACCCAGTCGCTCAATGTCAGTGAATTGTCAGGGGCGGCCGACCTGGACAAGGCCGCCGTGAGCCGCAGCCTGGCCCTGCTCGAGGAACGGAAACTGATTTCGGTCGAGCAGACCCGAACCCGTGGCCGCGCCGCGATCGCCAGGCTGACGGCCGAAGGACGAAAGCTGTCGGAAAAACTGCTCAAGGTTTCGCGCGCGCGGGAGGCGCGGCTGTTCAGAAACTTCAGCCGTGCCGACAGGGAACATCTGAGAGCGCTGCTTGAGCGATTGTCGCAGGACTTGGCCGGCGCCGATTGGGAGCACTAGAGTAGCTGTTCTGCTGCCCGCGACAGCCACGGCTGAACCGCGTGACGACGGTATCGGAAGATTGTATGCTTGTCGCATGGGACTACTGATCTTCAGCACCAACGTCACCTTGGACGGCTGTGTCGACCACCAAGAAGGAATCGCCGACAACGAGACACACGCCTTCTTCACTCGCCTCATGGACGAGAGCGGGGCGATGCTGTGGGGCCGCGTCACCTACGAGATGATGGAGAGCTACTGGCCAGCGGTCGCCCGCGGCGAAGCAGAGGTACCCCCGTTGATGCGCGAGTGGGCGGTTAAGCTGGATGCCAAGCCGAAGTACGTGGTGTCGTCAACGCGAAACGACTTCCCGTGGAACAACAGCCACCACATCGCCGGTGATCTGCGAACAGGCGTGCTGAATCTCAAGGGTGCCACCCCGGCGGGCGTGCTCCTCGGCAGCGGCAAGCTCGCGGCTGAGCTGGATCGGCTGGATTTGATCGACGAGTACAAGTTCCTCGTTCACCCCAGGATCGTCGGCCACGGCCCCACTCTGTACGAGAGCGGCTTGCCGAGCGCGCGACAGCTCGAATTGGTTTCGGCGAAGCCGCTCCGCAACGGCGTTGTTGCCATGCACTACCGACGCTCTTTGACGAACGTCGCAAGGCAGGAATAGCTCATAGCCGGATTTTCACAACCGTGGGCGAGGTTTTCTCCGCGGCAACAAAATTAATAAGTATGCGGCCTGGTTTACGCACCGTGGGGCTTCGTCCCGGGCCGCCTCTCCGCCAGCCCCCGGCACGCTGCAGTTATGCGTCCTTCAAGGCCTGCGCGATGTCCGCGATGAGGTCGGACGGATGCTCGATGCCGATGGACAGCCGGATCGTGGAATCGAGGACGCCGATCTTGCGGCGGATTTCGACGGGAACGCCGGAGTGTGTCATGCTTGACGGCAGGCTGGCGAGCGACTCCGTACCGCCGAGGCTGACGGCCAGCTTGAAGATTTGCAACGCGTTCAAAAATCGGGACGCCGCTGCCTGGCCGCCGACGATGTCGAACGAGAACGTGGAACCTGCGCCCAGGCATTGTCTGGCGAACAGGCGGCCGGCCGCCGAGGCCTCGTCGTGGTGGGCGAGATAATGAACCCGCTCCACCTTGGCGTGGTCACGTAGATAATCCGCCACGAGCCGCGCATTCTGGTCGGCCTTTTCCATGCGCAAGCTCAGCGTCTCGAGCGACCGGCCCAGCATCCAGCAGGAATGAGGATCGAGCTGGGTGCCGATCGCGCCGCGCAGCGCCTTGATGTCTTTCAGGAGGGCTTTGGAGCCGAGCGCCGCACCGGCGATCAGGTCGGAATGACCACCGACATATTTGGTCAGCGAGTACAACGACAGATCCGCGCCATGCTCGATCGGGCGCTGGAAGACCGGCCCGAGCAGCGTATTGTCGCATGCGACGATCGGCGTGTGGTCCTGTGCTTCGCCGATGTTGTCGGCGATGCGGCGGACCATCGCGATATCGACGAGGCCATTGGTCGGATTCGCCGGGGTTTCGATCAGGATCATCGCAACCCGGCCCTTTTGCATGGCCTCATCGGCCGCCAGCTCGACCGCGTCTTCGTCGATGCCATCGGCAAAGCCGACCGCTCGAATCGAAAAATTGGCCAGCGTCTTCGCGAGCAGCGTTTCCGTTCCGCCGTAGAGCGGCTGCGAATGCAGGATCACATCGCCGGGCCGCACGAAGGCCAGGATCGTGGTCGCGATCGCCGACATGCCGGACGAGAACAGCGCACAGGACTCCGCGCGCTCGTAGACGGCAAGGCGGTCTTCCACGATCTCGCTGTTGGGATGATTGAACCGCGAATAGACCAGCCCTGCGCCCATCCCCTCCGGCGGCTCGCGCCTGCCCGCGACGTAATCGAAGAAGTCCTTTCCATCCTCGGCGGTCTTGAAGACGAAGGTGGAGGTGAGAAAGACCGGCGGCTTGACGGCGCCTTCCGACAGCTGCGGGTCGTAGCCGTAGTTCAGCATCAGCGTTTCGGGATGCAGCGTGTGGTTACCGATGTGGGTCTTCGACGGGAACGGTTTGACCATGGCATCTCTCGCTGTCTTGAGGGAACATCGAGCCCGGCGCACACCATCGGCGGTATGGAATCTTCCGGTGCACTACAACGCCAGACTGGGCAGATCGAGCCCGTTGGCTCGGGCGCACTCTACCGCAGATTCGTAGCCCGCGTCGGCATGGCGCATCACCCCGCTCGCCGGGTCGTTCCAAAGCACGCGCTCGATGCGGCGCGCCGCTGCCTCGGTTCCATCGGCGACAATCACCATCCCGGCATGCTGCGAATAGCCGATGCCGACGCCGCCGCCATGATGCAGCGAAACCCACGTGGCCCCGCTGGCGCAGTTGAGCAGCGCATTGAGCAGCGGCCAGTCGGACACGGCGTCCGAGCCGTCGCGCATGGCCTCGGTTTCGCGATTCGGGCTTGCCACCGAGCCGCTGTCGAGATGATCGCGGCCGATGACGATCGGTGCCTTGAGCTCGCCGCGCGCCACCATTTCATTGAAGGCGAGGCCCAGCCGGTGCCGATCGCCAAGACCGACCCAGCAAATCCGCGCCGGCAATCCCTGGAACTTGATCCGCGCCTTCGCCATGTCCAGCCAGTTGTGAAGATGCTTGTCATCAGGCATCAGCTCCTTCACCTTGGCATCGGTACGGAAAATGTCCTCGGGATCGCCGGACAACGCCGCCCAGCGGAACGGCCCGACGCCGCGGCAGAACAGCGGACGGATGTAGGCCGGGACGAAGCCGGGGAAATCGAACGCGTTCTTCAACCCCATATCCTGCGCCATCTGGCGGATGTTGTTGCCATAGTCGAGCGTCGGAATGCCCTGGGCGTGGAAATCCAGCATGGCTTGGACGTGGCCGACCATCGAGGTCTTGGCCGCGAGTTCGACCGCTTTCGGATCCGCCGCGCGCCGCGACTCCCACTCCGCGAGGGTCCAGCCCTTCGGCAAATAGCCGTTGATCGGATCGTGCGCGCTGGTCTGGTCGGTGACGATGTCGGGCCTGACGCCGCGGCGCACCAGTTCGGGAAAGATATCGGCGGCATTGCCGAGCAGGCCGACCGAGACCGGCTTCTTGCTTTGCGCCGCCTCCGCCATGGCCGCGAGCGCCTCATCGAGCGTCGCCGCCTGCCGGTCGAGATAACCCGTGCGCAAGCGCATCTCGATGCGGCTCGGCTGGCACTCGACCGCCAGCATCGACGCGCCGGCCATCGTCGCGGCGAGCGGCTGCGCGCCGCCCATGCCGCCGAGACCCGCGGTCAGAATCCACTTGCCCGCGAGGCTGCCGCCGTAGTGACGCCGCCCGACCTCGACGAACGTTTCGTACGTGCCCTGCACGATGCCCTGGCTGCCGATGTAGATCCATGATCCGGCCGTCATCTGCCCGAACATCATCAAGCCCTGCTTGTCGAGTTCGTTGAAGTGATCGAGCGTCGCCCAGTGCGGCACAATGTTCGAATTTGCGATCAGCACGCGCGGCGCGTCGGCGTGGGTACGGAAAATTCCGACCGGCTTGCCCGACTGGACCACCAGCGTCTGGTCACTCTCCAGCTTGCGCAGCGCGGCGACGATGCGATCAAAACTTTCCCAGTCGCGCGCGGCGCGGCCGATTCCGCCGTAGACGACGAGTTCGCTCGGCCGTTCGGCGACGTCAGGATCGAGATTGTTCATCAGCATTCGAAGCGGCGCTTCCGTCAGCCAACTCCTGGCGCTGATCTCCGAGCCACGGGGCGCCCGGATCACGCGTTCATTGTCCAGTCGGCGGTTCATGACAGATGACCTCTCTCGGCAAGATTTGGAAACGGGTTATTCTCGAGCATCGAAATAGCAGCGGCCGGCAATGCGCCGGCTTCGACCAGTGCTGTCGCCTTCTTAAGGTCGTCGGCCATGTAACGATCGCCACCGAGCGCGGGCACCTGCTCGCGCAAAGCGGCAATGACCGCGGCAAGCGCAGGGCTGGTGGTATGCGGGGCACGCAGGCCGATGCCTTGCGCCGCCACCAACAGCTCGATGCCGAGAATGGCGGCGAGATTATCAGCCATGTCGGACAAGCGGCGCGCCGCATGCGCGGCCATCGACACATGGTCTTCCTGGTTGGCGCTGGTCGGCGTCGAATCGATCGAACAGGCCGCGGCGCGCTGCTTGTTCTCGGCGAACAGCGCGGCCGCCGTCACCTCGGCGATCATGAAACCGGAGTTGATGCCAGGATCAGGCGTGAGGAACGGCGGCAGGCCGAAGTTCAGCGCAGGATCGACCAGTGTCGCGATGCGGCGCTCGCTGATCGCGCCGATCTCCGACAAAGCGAGCGCAATCTGATCGGCAGCAAACGCGACCGGCTCGGCGTGAAAATTTCCGCCCGAGACGATTTCGCCGGTATCGACCAACACCAGCGGGTTGTCGGTGACGGCGTTGGCCTCGATCGTCAACGTGCGGGCGGCCTGCGTCAACATGTCGAGCGCGGCGCCGGCGACCTGCGGCTGGCAACGCAGGCAATAGGGATCCTGCACGCGCTCGTCGCCTTCGAGATGCGACATGCGGATGTCGCTGCCATCCAGCAACGCCATCAGGGTGGCGCCGGCTGCGGTCTGTCCGGCATGTCCCCGCAATTGCTGAATCTCCGGGCGAAACGGCGCCGTCGAGGCCATCGCCGCATCGACCGACAGCGCGCCCGTTACCAGCGCGGCGCGGGCCAGGGCATGGGCGCGTAGCAGCCCCGAGATCGCATAGGCACTGGAAAACTGCGTCCCGTTGATCAGGGCAAGGCCTTCCTTCGGCCCGAGCGTGATCGGCGCGAGATTGGCGGCGGCCAGCGCCTCGCGGCCCGGCACGACCTTTCCATCGACGAGCGCCTGCCCCTCACCGATCATGACGGCGGTCATATGCGCCAGCGGCGCCAGATCGCCGGATGCTCCGACCGAGCCCTGCTGCGGCACCAGCGGATAAATGCCGCGCGCCAGCATGGCCTGGAGCTGCTCGATGATTTCGCGGCGGACGCCCGAAGCGCCGCGCCCGAGCGAGACGATCTTGAGCGCCATCATCAGGCGGACAATCGGCTCGGGCGTGGGCTGCCCGACCCCGCAGCAATGCGACACGATGAGATTGCGCTGCAGCAGCGCCGTCTGGTCCGAGGGAATGCGCCGCGACGCCAGTTTTCCAAAACCTGTGTTGATGCCGTAAACCGGAACGTCGGAGCGTGCCGCTTCCGCAACGATGACGGACGCCGCCTCGACGCGCGGCCAGAATGACGGATCGAGCACCACGGACGCGCCTGCCAGCACGTGCTGCAGATCGCCGAGGCTGACCCTTCCAGGCGAAACGACGATGGAATCGTCCCGCGCGCTCATTGTCCCCTCCACACCCGGCGGTGCAGCGGATTGAATCCGATCCGGTAGACGAGCTCGGCGGGCCGCTCGATGTCCCAGATCGCAAGATCGCACCACTTGCCGGTCGCCAGCGTGCCGGTGTCAGCGAGAGCACCAAGCGCACGCGCGCCTTCCCGCGTCACGCCGGCGAGGCATTCGGCCACGGTCATCCGGAACAGCGTCGCGCCCATATTCATGGCCAGCAGAAGTGACGTCAGCGGCGAGCTGCCGGGATTGCAATCGGTCGCCAGCGCCATGTTAACGCTGTGGCTGCGGAACAGTTCGACCGGCGGCTTCATGGTCTCGCGAATGAAATAGAACGCACCCGGCAGCAGCACCGCAACGGTGCCAGCCCGTGCCATCGCCGCAGCACCGGCTTCATCCGTGTGCTCCAGATGATCGGCGGACAAGGCCAAAAATTCCGCAGCAAGCGCGGCGCCGCCGAGATTCGACAATTGATCCGCATGCAATTTGACCGGCAGTCCAAGCGCCTTCGCTGCACGGAACACCCGCGCCGTCTGGTCGCCGGAGAAGGCGATGCCTTCCATGAAGGCGTCGACGGCATCGGCAAGACCAGCCTGCGCCACCGCCGGCAACATCTCCCGGCACACGAGTTCGATGTATCGATCCTTGTCGCCACCAGCTTCCGGCGGCAGCGCATGCGCGCCAAGAAACGATGTGCGGATATTGATCGGCCGCTCGCTCCCAAGCGCACGCGCCGCTGAAAGCTGACGTATCTCGGTTTCCGTGTTGAGCCCATAGCCGGATTTGATCTCCAGCGTCGTCACGCCCTCGCCGATCAGGGCGTCGAGCCTCGGCAGCGCGCCGGCAACGAGTTCGGCCTCGCTGGACGCCCGGGTAGCCGCGACTGTCGAAACGATACCGCCGCCTGCACGCGCGATCTCCTCATAGCTGGCGCCCTGCAGTCGCAGCTCAAACTCGTGCGCGCGGTTTCCGCCAAAAACCAGGTGGGTGTGACAATCCACCAGTCCCGGCGTGATCCACCGCCCTGCGCAATCGATCCGCTCGGCGGCATCGGCATCTGACGGGAAGTCGGACCGGCCGCCCGCAAAAACGATGCGGCCGGCGCGCGAGGCGATCACGCCGTCCTCGACCTCGCCGAGCCCGGGCATGTCCTCCCGGACCGTGGCGAGCCGGGCGTTGAGCCAGATTCGATCGAAGCGCTCGGCCATGGAGCTCTCCTCAGCGGCAGAAGCTTGACGTTTCCATATGTCTATACATAAAATCGGCCGGGTGTTCTGTCCAGACGGTTTTGAACCATGTCGACGCTGCATTTCGCATCAGCACTGCTCCCCTCGGGGTGGGCCGATGACGTGCAGGTGGTGGTCACGGATCAGACCATCACCAGGGTTACGGCCGGCGTGGCCCCCGGCCCCCAGGACGAACGTCACGAGCTGGCGGTTCCGGGAATAGCCAGCCTGCATAGCCACGCGTTCCAGCGCGGCATGGCCGGGCTCGCCGAAACGCGCGGCGATTCCGCGGATACGTTCTGGACGTGGCGCGAGACGATGTATCGCTTCGCGCTGGAGATGACGCCGGAAGACACCGAAGCCGTCGCGACGCTGCTCTATGCCGAGATGCTCGAGCAAGGTTTTACCCGCGTCGGGGAATTCCATTATCTCCATCACGACCGCGACGGCGCGCCCTACGCCAATCCGGCCGAGATGGCGACGCGCATTGCGCGAGCCGCCGAGGTCACCGGCATCGGACTAACGATGCTGCCGAGTTTCTACGCGCACGGCTCCTTTGGCGGGGCCGCGCCGCATGCCGGCCAGCGCCGGTTCATATGCTCGGTCGACCAGTTTGCCAGACTGATCGATGCCACACGGATGGCGATCCGCCATTTGCCCGGGGCCAATATCGGCATTGCGCCGCACAGCCTGCGGGCGGTGACGCCGGATGAGCTGGCAGCCATCCTGCCGCTGGCTGAAGGCGGGCCGGTGCACATCCATGCCGCCGAACAGGTCAAGGAAGTCGAGGAATGCATGGCCTGGTCGGGCCGCCGACCGGTCGAGTGGCTGCTTGAGCATGCGCCAGTCGATCAGCGCTGGTGCCTGATCCATGCGACCCACATGGTCGCGTCGGAAGTCGCCGCGCTGGCGCGAAGCGGCGCCGTCGCCGGCCTCTGCCCGGTGACCGAAGCGAGCCTCGGCGACGGCATTTTTCCGGCGCGGGAATTCCTTGCCGCCGGCGGCCGGTTCGGCATCGGCACGGACTCCAATGTCCTGATCGGCGTCGCCGACGAATTGCGCCAGCTCGAATATGGCCAGCGGTTGAAGCACCGGGAGCGCAACGTGTTGTCCGGCGGTCCCGGCATTTCGACCGGGCGAACGCTGTTCGACGCTGCGCTGGCCGGCGGCGCCCAGGCACTCGTGCAACCGGTCACCGGCCTCCAGCCCGGTGCACGCGCCGATATCGTGACCCTCGACACCGCGCATCCCTCGCTCGCCGGGCGTCATGGCGATAGCGTCCTCGACGGCTGGATTTTTGCAGCGGGCGCGGATGCCGTCGCCTGCGTGTGGGCGGGTGGAAACAAGGTCGTCGAGGGCGGACGCCACCGGCTTCGCCAAAGGGCGCGCGACGCATTCAACAGAGCCGTGCAAAGGCTCGTGACATGAGCCTCTCGATCGATCGCGACAAATTCCAGGCTGCCGACAAGCCGACGCTGTACAAGCGGATCAGGCTCGACATCGAGCGCCGCATCCTGACCGGCGAATGGCCGCCGGGTCACCGCATCCCGTTCGAGCACCAGCTGATGAAGCGCTATGGCTGCTCGCGAATGACCGTGAACAAGGCGCTGTCGGAGCTGGCGCAGGCCGATCTGATCGAGCGGCGCCGGCGCGCCGGCACGTTTGTGCGCCGTCCCCAATTCCTGTCGGCGGTTTTGACGATTCCCGATATCCGCGCGGAGATCACCGCGCTCGGCCGCAGCTACGGCTATCAGTTGATCCGGCGCGCGCGGCGGGCGGCCAACGCCGCCGACCGCGCCCGCCTCGGCATCCGCAAGACCGGCAAGGTGATCGCGATCTCATGCCGCCACAGCGCCGACGGCGTGCCCTTCGCGATCGAGGACCGGCTCATCGATCTCGACGCCGTGCCCGAAGCCGCCACGGCGGATTTCGCGGTCGAGCCGCCCGGCACCTGGCTGCTCCACCATATCCCCTGGACGGAGGCCGAACATTCGATCAGCGCGATCGCCGCTGACGGGCAGACCGCAACGGCCCTGGACATTGCACCCGGCGCCCCCTGCCTCGTGATCGACCGCCACACCTGGCGCAGCGCACGGACGCTGACCGCCGTACGCCTCGTCTATCCCGGCGAATCCCACAAGCTCGTTGCCCGCTTCAAGGGCGGTTAGGGGAAGGATATCGACACGCATGAAGACGGCACAATTTATGCAACACCGTATGCAACACCGCCCGCAGGTTTGAAACGTCGAACAGCAAGCAAACCATCAGACAGCCAAGAGGATACAGCCATGCGTAATCTCGGAATATTTTTCGCAACCGCCGCGCTTCTGGTGTCCGCGCCAGCGGTCGCCCAGGATGTAAAGGTCGGCATCGGAATCTCTGGCTGGACCGGCTTTGCGCCGCTCACGCTGGCAAACCAGGCGGGCATCTTCAAGAAGAACGGTCTCGATGTGACCATCAAGAAGATTCCGCAGAAAGACCGCCACCTCGCCATCGCCTCCGGCGACATCCAGTGCGCGGCGACCACGGTCGAAACCTGGATTTCCTGGAATGCCAACGGCGTGGCGACCAAGCAGATCTTCCAGCTCGACAAGAGCTACGGCGCCGACGGCATGGTCACACGCAACGATGTCGCGGCGATCAAGGACCTCAAGGGCAAGACCGTCGCCGCATCCGCGCCCGGCACCGCTCCCTATTTCACGCTGGCCTGGATGCTCAAGAAGAACGGCCTCACGGTGAAGGACGTCACGGTGGTGAACCTGGAGCCGGCTGCAGCGGCGCAGGCCTTCGTCTCCGGCCAGAACGATGCCGCCATGACCTACGAGCCTTATCTGTCGACGGTGCGCGCCGCGCCCGACAAGGGCAAGATCATCGCCACCACGCTCGACTATCCGATGATCATGGACACGTTCGGCTGCACGCCGAAATTCCTGACCGAGAATCCGAAAGCCGCGAAGGCGCTGGCCGACAGCTATTTCGAGGCCGTCGCCATGATCGAGAAGGAGCAGGCCAAGTCCTATGAGGTCATGGGCGCCGACGTGAAACAATCCGGCGAGCAGTTCGGCAATTCGGCAAAATATCTGCGCTGGCAGGACAAGGCTGCGAACCAGAAATTCTTCGCCGGCGAGTGGCAGGCCTTCACCAAGGAGGCGGCAGACCTCTTGCTTGAGATCGGCATCATCAAATCGGTTCCGAAGATCGACGATCTCGTCGACACCAGCTTCATCAAGTAAGCCTGTCGCCGCCGCGCAGGTCCCGCTTCCCATGAGGCAGCGGGACCTGCCGCGAGCGGCATGCCGCGTTTAAGGAATTGGCCCTGTGATACGTCCCCTCGATCCCGTGACATCGAAGCAGCGCGCGGTCTATGGCTTCGCGTTCTTTGTGCTGTTCGTGGCCCTGTGGGCATGGGCGACCTTCGGCGGTTATGTCTCGAAGACGTTTCTCGCCAGCCCCCTGACTATGGTGCAGGAGGGCTGGGAACTGCTCGTCAAGCACGGCTTCCTGTTCGACATCGGCATGACGATCTGGCGGGTTGTCGGCGGCTTTGTGCTGGCGGCAATCATTGCAGTACCAATCGGCGTTCTGATGGGCGCCTACAAGCCGATCGAGGCCTTCCTGGAGCCGTTCGTCTCGTTCGCGCGTTATCTGCCCGCTTCAGCCTTCATCCCGCTGCTGATCCTGTGGGCCGGCATTGGCGAGATGCAGAAGCTGCTGGTTATCTTTATCGGCTCGGTGTTCCAGATCATCCTGATGATCGCGGTGACCGTCGGCAGCACACGGCGCGATCTCGTCGAAGCGGCCTATACGCTGGGCGCCAGCGATCGCGGCATCATCGGCCGCGTGCTGCTGCCCTCGTCCGCGCCCGACATCGCGGAAGTCCTTCGGCTCGTTCTCGGCTGGGCCTGGACCTACGTCATCGTCGCCGAACTGATCGGCTCATCCTCCGGCATCGGGCACATGATCACCGACAGCCAGGCGCTGCTCAACACCGGCCAGATCATCTTCGGCATCATCGTCATCGGGCTGATCGGGCTGGTATCGGACTTCCTGTTCAAGGCGTTCAATGCCTGGCTGTTTCCGTGGAAATTGGCATGACCTTGCTGAAGATCGACCAGGTATCGCGCACCTTTCCGGCACGACAGGGCAACGCGCCGACGCGCGCCCTGGAGCCGACCAATCTCGATATTGGAAACAATGATTTCGTCACCATCCTCGGCCCCTCCGGCTGCGGAAAATCCACGCTGCTCCGTATCATCGCCGGGCTCGATCGTCCGACGAGCGGCCGTGTCATTCTGGATGGGCTGGAGGTGACCGGCCCGGGCGCGGATCGCGGCATGGTATTTCAGTCCTACACGCTGTTCCCATGGCTGACCGTGCGCGAAAACATCGCCTTCGGCCTGCGCGAACGGGGAATTTCCGAGGCGGAGCGCGGCAGGATCGCCGATGGATTCATCCATCGGGTTGGCTTGAGCGGATTTGAGAATCACTGGCCGAAACAACTGTCCGGCGGCATGCAGCAGCGCACGGCGATCGCGCGCGCCCTCGCCAACGATCCGAAGATCCTGCTGCTCGACGAACCGTTCGGGGCACTGGACAACCAGACCCGCGCCTTGATGCAGGAAATGCTGCTCGGGATCTGGGAGCGCGATCAGAAGACCGTGCTGTTCGTCACCCACGACATCGAGGAGGCGATCTTCCTCGGCAGCCGCGTCATCGTGATGAGCGCCCGCCCGGGATGCATCAAGGCCGAAATATCAGTCGATCTACCCCATCCGCGATCCTACAAGATCAAGACCACGCCGGAATTCGTCAGCCTGAAGGAACGGCTCGTCGAAGAGATCCGGGCCGAGGCATTGAAGGTGGCGGTTCACGGCTGACGGCCGCGCGGGCAGTAACGCCTGCCCTCCGCCCCACTCAGGCCTGTTGCAGAACAAGACCCGCCGACATGCTGTTGGCCTGATAATGCTTCAACGCGAGGCGCAAGTCGTCAGGCAGCGCAATCGCCTTGTGATCCACCAGGGACGTCGTCACGGTCACGAAAGTGGCGCGAACGCACTCGATGCCGTCCTTGAACGCATGGACCGTGAGCTTCACCGAGGCGCGCCCGATCTCGCGCACGATCAGCGCAACGTCGAGAACGTCTCCCATGCTGCTCGGCTTGGCGAAGTCCGCCGAGACATGCGCATAGCCGAGCCCGGTCCGCCGTGTTCTCACCAGCTCATGATAGGGAAGTCCCAGCGCATCGCCGTACCAGTCCTCGATGACGCCGTTGAACAGGTTGAGGTACTCAGGCGTGTATACGATTCCGGCCGGGTCGCACGAGCCGAAGCGCACCGGCAAGCGCGTGCGCCAGATCGAGGTCGGCAGCTCGGATAGCGTCAGGGGCTCAAAACGGGCCATGCACGGGGCTCATTTTAGTTTAGGTATAAACTATTATTTTTATAGCCGGGCCGGCATGCAAAGTCGAGTATTGAAGTCCGGGTGCGCCGCATTCCGCGCCGCCGGCGAATCCAGCGCTGCCGGCGCGAGCCGCATTTGCAGTAAATTCAGGTGAAATTGCCGTGTCCATGGGCACGCCACGCTTGCCCTGCAACGACATCGTCCGCTACGGTTGCAGGCGGCAGAACGTAACCCTGAAGCGGGGGCCATGCCCGGCCCCGCTCATGCATATTTGATTTGGTCCCAAAGGACTTACACGGGAGATGGGGATTGATGGCCGGCAACGAGCTCGCGCTGATCGACGACGAGGGCGCCACCGGGGAGGATGCGGACAACCGCGCCCAGGTCAGGGTATGGCTTCGCCTCCTTGCCTGCACGTCCCTGATCGGCGCCGAGCTTCGCCGCCAGTTCCGTGAAGAGTTTGATTTCACGATGCCGCGCTTCGACGTGCTGGCGCAGCTCGATCGCGAGCCGGTCGGGCTGGTGCTGGGCGAGCTGCCGAAGCGCCTGATGGTCACGGCGGGAAATCTGACCCCGATCGTCGATCGCCTGGTCGAGGACGGCTTCATCACGCGCTCGCCCTCGCCGCTCGACCGCCGCGTGCAGATCGTCTGCATGACCGCCGAGGGCCGGAAGGCGTTCAGGCGGATGGCGAAGAAGCACGGCCTCTGGCTGGCTTCGCTGCTGGCCCAGTTTCCGAAAAACCGGCTCGACGGATTGGTCAGGGACCTCGACGACCTGAAGAGCGCCGTGAAGCGTGCGACAGACGAAGCCCGCGCCTGATCTCCGCGCAAACGCGTTCGCGTTTGTCGCGAGGGAAAACCGGTCCCCGCTTTTCCGGATCATGCTCTAGCGGCGCAGCTTGTAGCCTGCGGCATCGCGGTCCCAAATGTCGGGAGTCTTTCCGGCTTCGCGCAGCGCGACCTTCTTGATCTTGCCGTTCTCGGTCAGCGGCATTTCGGTGACGATCCGGACATAGCGCGGCACCGCGAAATAGGCCATCTTGCCCTCGCAATGCCTGACGATCTCGACCGCGTCGAGCGCATGGCCGGCTTCGAGCTGGACGGCAGCGGCAACCTCGTCCTCGCCGAGTTCTGACGGCAGCGGATAGACGGCGCAGGCCGCGATCGCCGGATGCTGCAGCAGCACCTGCTCCACCTCCCAGGACGAAACGTTCTCGCCGCGCCGCCGGATTGAATCCTTCATCCGGTCGACAAAGCGGTAGTGGCCGTCGGCATCGCGCACGACGCGGTCGCCGGTGTGAAACCACCGGTTTCGCCAGGCTTCAGCGGTCTTGTCGGGCATTTGGAAATAGCCCGTCGAGAACGCGAGCGGCTCGGGCGAACGCAGCAGCAGTTCGCCCGCCTCGCCGTCAGGGAGCGGCGCGTCGTCGGGACCGGCGATGCAGGCCTCGACGCCCTCGACCAGGTGGCCCATCGTGCCGGGGCGATCGGACGGGATCGTGCTGGCGAACACGAAATTGGTTTCGGTCGAGCCGTAGCCGTCGAGCAGCGGCACACCGAAGCGTTCGAGAAACGGACCGTGAAACTGACCGGGGACGCCGCCGCCGAGTGCGACCCGCAGGAAATGCGCGGTGTCATCGGCGGATTTCGGCTGCGCCAGCAGCATCACGGCCATCGCGCCGAGGAGATAGCCGACCGTCGCCTGATGCCGGCGCGCCGCCGCCCAGAAACCCGAGGCGGAGAATTTCGGCTCGAGCACGTAGGTACAGCCGTTCAGCAGCGCCTGATAGAACGCATTCAGCGCATTGGTGTGGAACAGCGGGAGCGTCGTGAACAGGACATCGCCCTCGACAATTCCGAGCGCGCGCGCCGAATAGATGCCCCACCAGAACATCTGCGCCTGCGGGCAACAGACGCCCTTGGAAGGACCCGTCGTGCCCGACGTATAGAGGATCGCAACCGTATCGCCCGGCTGCACCGGCGCGGGATCGGCTTTCTCGCCGAGTGCAGGGAGCGGCGCGGTGCCCTCCCCGATTGTCCAGACGATATCCGGCAGCGCAACGTCGCGTTCCAGCGTTTCGACCGCCGGCAGGAAGCACTGTTCGATCACGAGCAGCTTCGGCGTGGAGTTGCGCAAGATGTGGCTGAGCTGGATGCCGCGCAGCGCGGTATTGATCGGCACGGTCACGGCGCCCATCCAGGCGCAGCCGAGATAGACTTCCAGAAATTCCGGCCGGTTCGAGCAGATCAGGGCGACGCGGTCGCCGGCGCGGATCCCCGCCTGCATCAAGCGGGCGGCCGAAGCGGCGGCAATGGAGACCGTCTCGTCGTAGCTCCACCGCGTCTCGCCGAATACAAACAGCGTGCGGTCGCGGTATTGCGCGGCCTGGCGGGTCAGGACGGCCGACAGAATTCGCTCCGCCGGCGCGAACCGCTCGACCGCCTGCGCCCAGACCGGCTGACGGGGCCGCTGCCTGGACGTCCTGCCCTGATCTGTCCGCACCCGCACCTCCGCCGTTTCGCCGGGCCGATGTGCATAGTTCGCTCTTGGCCCGCGAGATAGTTTAGGCTTAAAGTATTCCATGAAAATTGCCGCCGCAGCAAGGGCTGTGTGCGAGGTTCCGGCCATCCTCGGCGATGGCCACAGCCCACGAACAGGAGCGATGTCAGAAATGAGCCTCGACACTCCGTATCGATCGCCATCCGATGCTTTCGCAGCCACGGCCGCGAGGCGGCCGGACGCGCCGTTTCTGATCGCCCCCGCCAGCGCCCAGCTTGCATACGCGCCGGAGGGGTTCAACATTGCCTACGGGGCGTTCAAGGCCGAAGTCGACCGGCTTCGCGGCGAATACGCGGCCGCCGGCTATGGACGCGGCGCACGGGTGGCCCTGCTGCTGGAAAATCGCCCGGTCTTCTTCCTGCACTGGCTGGCGCTCAATGCGCTCGGGGTTTCGATCGTTCCGATCAACCCCGACGTCCGCCCCGACGAATTGTCCTTCCAGCTCGAACTGTCGCAGGCCGACCTGCTGGTGGCGACGCCGGATCGCATGCCGGTGACGAAAGGGGCGGCGCTCGGGCGCGCCCGCCTGATCGATACCGATAGCCGCATTCCGCCGTGCCAGTCAGAAGTCGTCGCCCAAACTCCCGAATTCAACGACGAGTGCGCGCTGCTGTTCACGTCGGGCAGCACCGGCAAGCCAAAGGGCTGCATGCTCTCGAACCGGTATTTCCTGCAGGTCGCCGACTGGTACCTCTCGCAGGGCGGCGTCGCCGAATTGCAGCCAGACCGCGAGATCAACCTGACGCCGCTGCCGATGTTTCACATGAACGCGCTCGGCTGCAGCGCCGTCGGCATGATGGTGCTCGGCGGCGCCGTGGTGCCGCTCGACCGCTTCCACGCCAACCGCTGGTGGCAGTGCGTCGCCGATAGCGGCGCCACCGTCGTGCATTGTCTTGGCGTCATCCCGGCCATTCTGCTGCAACTGCCGGTGACCGAGGTCGAACGGCAGCATCGCGTACGCTTCGCCTTTGCGCCCGGCGTCGATGTCCGCCACCGCGCCACCTTCGAGGAGCGTTACCGCATCCCGATCGTCGAGGCCTGGGCGATGACCGAGACCGGCGGCGCGGCGGCCACCACCACGTCACGCGAACCGGCAGGCTTTGGCGCACGCTGCGTCGGCCGGCCATCTGAAGGCATGGAGTATCGCCTTGTTGACGATCAGGGCGCCGATGTCGCGCCTGGAAAACCCGGCGAGTTGCTGGTCCGCGCGAAAGGTAACGACAAGCGCGCCGGATTCTTCAGCGGTTACCTGAAGGACGAAGAAGCCACCGAAGCCGCGTGGCAGGACGGCTGGTTCCACACCGGCGACCTCGTTTTCGCCGACGAAGACGGGCTGATGTATTTCTTCGATCGCAAGAAGACCATCGTGCGGCGCAGCGGCGAGAACATCGGCGTGCTCGAGGTCGAAAGCGCGCTGTACATGGATACGCGCATCGGCGGCTGCGCGGTCACGCCCGTGCCCGACGACATCCGCGGCGAGGAGGTTTTCGCTTTCATCGTGCCGAACGCCAAGGTCGATGACGCAGCCGCGCTCGCGGCCTCCATCGTCAAGACCTGCGCCGAGCGCCTCGCCTATCACAAGGTGCCCGGCTATATCGCCATCGTCGACGAGCTTCCGTTGTCGTCAACGCGCAAGCTCGCGAGGGGCGAGATCAAGACGCTCGCGGCAGCTTCCGTCAATGACAAGCACGCGATCGACATGCGCGCGCTCAAGGCCAAGCTGCGTCACGCCTGAGCCGCGGGCCTGCCGCCGTCACGGCAGCAGCTTGTACTTGCCGTTTTCGATCTGGACCAGAATACGTGCGCGGCTGTCCACGCCGTGACGATCGGCCGGCGTAAAGGTGTAAATGCCGTGCGTGCCCACGACTTCCTTGGTCGTGAACAGGGCCTCGCGCAGCGCGTTGCGGAAGGCCGGCGTGCCGGGCACCGCACCTGTCGCCTTGGCGCGCTTGGCGGCATCCATGAACACCAGCCAGCCATCGAAGGCATAGGGCGAAAACCCATCGGTCGGCACCTCGCCATTGGCTTTCTCATAGGCGGCGCGGAACGCAAGCCCGACCTTGCGGACCGGACTGCTCTCGGGAAGCTGCTCGGCCGCCGTTATCGGTCCCGTCGGGCAGATGATGCCCTCGGCCGATTTGCCGGCAAGCCGCAGCAAGTCGGCGCTGATCATCCCGTTGTTGCCATAGAGCGGTCCCTTGTAGCCACGTTCGGCCAACGTGATCACCGGCAGCGCGCCCGGCGTCCCGGTGCCGCCCAGCATGATCGCATCGGGCCGCGCAGAGACCGCGCGCAGCACCTGCGCGGTGACTGAATTGTCGGAACGCGCATAGCGCTCATTGGCGATCACCTTGATATTGACCGCTTCAGCGGTCTGCTGCAGGGCGTTATAGAACAGGTCGCCGAGCGCGTCGGAGAAGCCGATGAAGGCGACGGTTTTCACGCCGCGGCTCTTCATGTGATCGACGATGCCTTGAATGAGGAGCGGCATCGGCTGCGGCGTCTGCACCACCCAGGGCCCGCCCTCCCCGGCTGCGACCGGCGCGATCGGCGAGACCGCCACCATCGGCACCTTCATCTCGATCGCCGCGGTGGCCATCGCCAGCGTCTGCGGCGCGCCCGACGTGCCGATCAGGAAATCGACCTTTTCCTGCTCGACCAGCTTGCGGGCGTTGCGCGTCGAAGCGGCAGGGTCCGAGCCGTCATCGAGCTGGATGACGCGGACTTTCTCGCCATCGATTTCGCCGATATAGGCTTGGCCCGCGGCCAGGCCCTTGGCGTTCGGCACGCCGATCGAGGACACCGGTCCGCTGAGGCCGGTAACGAAACCGACGACGATTTCGGCCCGCACCGGCGCCACCGCGACGAGCAGGAGCGCAGCACCGATCAACAAGATCTTCTTCATTTTCATGATGCCCTCGATGTAAGCGAAAGAGGCTAAGCCGCCGGCAACAGCGCAAGCACGCGCAGCGGACTGCCGGAGCCGTTCTGGATCTTGAGCGGCGCGGCCACGATCACCGCGCCGGTCGGCGGCAACTGATCGAGGTTGCACAGGCACTGCAGCCCGTAACGCCCGCCGCCATGAAGGAAATGATGCGCCGGATAGGGCGGATCGAGATGACCGGCCTGGCCGGCATCGGTCCCGATCGTCTCGGTGCCGAAGCCGATCACGCCGCGCTCCTCGACGAGCCAGCGCATCACGGCGGCATTCGGCCCGGGCGTATGTGCGCCGTCGTCCTTCAGGTTGGCGTAGTCGCGCCAGCCCTTCTTCGACCAGTCGGTGCGCAGCAGCACCCAGTGACGTTCGGGAATCCGGCCGTGGCGGCTTTCCCATTCTTCCACGACCGGGACCGTCAGCAGGAAATCCGGGTCCTGCGCGGCCTGCGCCGAGCAATCGATCACACAGGCCGGCGCGATCATGTCGCGCACCGGGAGCGTGTCGACCGCGTTGTTCGGCAGGTCCTTGCCGGTGAACCAGTGGATCGGCGCGTCGAAATGCGTTCCGGTGTGCTCGCCGAAAGTCAGATTGTTCCAGTACCAGGCAGGACCATTCGCATCGTAGCGCGAAATCTGCTGGATGCGCACGGGCGCGGCCTGGCCAAATTCCGGCGGCAGCACGATGACCGGAAAATCCGGGCTGAGCGTGAAAGTCAGATCGACAACACGTACCGCGCCGGATGCAATTGCGCCGGCAAATTGCTTGAGACTGTTGCTGTCCATTGCGCTTCTCCCGATTCCAACAAGCCGCTACGCCCCGAGTTCACGTTCGATCGCCTTGGGATTGGCCGCAAGGCGCTGGCGAATGTCTTCAGCGACATCACCCACGAACACATCTTCAAGTCCGCGCTTCAGCGCCGACACGATCGACGACGCCACGACGCGAGGTGCGACCTTTGGCGGCGGCACCGTCTGGAACCAATCGATATCGAGCGGCCCCGTGAAAACATTCACCACCTTGACGCCGCCCGGCCGCAGCTCCGCGCGCAGGGAGTGCGACAATGACAGACAGGCGGCCTGCGATGCCGAATACGCACCGAAGGCCGGCCAGTTCACCAGCGCATAGACCGACAGGATATTGACCCAGGCCGCGGCGCTGTTGACGCCGTCGGAGCCCCGCATCCGCATTGCCGGACCAAATGCCTGCGCCAGATGCACGAAGCCGAGATAGCTCTGGTCGATCTCGTCGCGCACGACGCTGGTGCCTTGACGATCGAGCAGCCCTCCGGCGCGGACATGTTCGGTGGTGTTCACGAGAATATCGACCTTGCCGCCGATGTCAGCCGCGAGATCGGCGACGGATTTTTCGTCGCCGATATCGAGCGGCACGATCTGGACGCCCTCGATCGCCCGCAACGCATCCTCGCCGCGGAACGGCTTCCACGGTTCGGCGACGCCGACGAATACGATCGACGCGCCGGCCGCCTTCAGCGCGGCCACGGCTTCCTGACCGACGATGCTCCGCCCGTTCGTCACCAGAACGCGCCGGAATTTGGGATCGGCCGTCATCTCGCGCCACTGCCTGTCGTCCGCCATGTTGGGGGTCTCCCGTTCCGGATGCGCGAAGGCGACCGCCTGCCCGCTCTTGTCCAGTTGAAACGACATTACGACGGGCTGGCCCTCTTCGCAGTCGGCATGCAGATGCGCCACGAGGGTCGGCCCGCATTCCATCGCGACCAGGCCGACGCGCCATGGCGCGCGCTCGCGGAAGTGCACGTCGGCCGGGACATGCAGCGTGGTTTCGGACAAGAGCGCGCCGCGCCGCGGCGCATCCGCGAAGACGAGATCGGCGGAAAGGCACGCCGGGCATGCATCCCGCGCCGGATAGCAGAACGTCCCGCAGGCGCCGCAGCGCTGCAGCATGAAGCGACCTTCGGCGGCGGCTCGCGTAAATCCGTGCGAGGCACGGCTGCGGGCGCGCGGCGGCGACGTCGGCAGCCGCGTCCGCAGCAGCGGATTCTTCCGGCGCGGTTTTACGATCGGTTCGGTCATGAGCCTGGTCCCGCGAGGATCGCCGCGCCCGAAGCAAGGCCGCGATCATAATTGATCATTCCAAAGCCCGACGCCAATCCGATCCGCGCATCCTTGACCTGGGTCGGGCCGGCCTGCCCGAGCACCTGGCGCATCGCCTCGACCACCCCGAGATAGGCGCCGCCCGCACCGGCCTGCCCGACCGAGAGCTGGCCGCCGGAGGTGTTGTGTGGGAAGGAGCCATCGATGGTCAGATCATGCTGCCGCACGAAGTCAGGCCCCTCGCCCTTGCGGCAGAAGCCGAGATCCTCGAACTGCATCATCGAGATCACGGGGTAGTCGTCGTAGGTCTGGACGAAATCGATATCGTCAGGCTTGACGCCGGCCATCGTGTAGAGTTCGCCAATGTCCATCGTCCATCCGCCCCGCACCTGAACGGGATCGTCGCCGAACGCATTGTGGCGCTCGATGGTCGAGAGAATTTTGACGGCAGGCAGCTTCAGCGAAGCGGCGACGTCTTCGCCCATCACGAGGAACGCCTCCGCACCCGCGCACGGCATCACGCAGTCGAACAAATGGATCGGATCGGCGATCGGCCGCGCCGACATGTATTGCTCGAGGGTCAGCGGCGCCTTCATCAGGGCGTCGGGATTGCGCAGCGCGTTGCTGCGCTGGGCAACCGCGATCTTGCCAAAGTCCTCACGCCGCGCGCCGAACATGCGCATGTAGTTGCGCGCGATCAGCGCGAAGCTCCCGTTGGCGCCGCCGGCGCCGTAGGGATAGACCGCGTCCTGGTTGAAGCGCGAGAAATTTTCCAGCGTGTAGCGGAAGGAATCGACATGGTTGGTGTCGCCCGCCACGCACGCGACGATGCGGGCGTCGCCCGCCTGCACCGCCCGCGCGGCCTTGCGCAGCGCGGCAATCGCGCTCGCGCCGCCGAGCGGAATGGTGTCGAGCCATCGCACGCACAGGCCGAAATGCTGGGTGAGCCCCACCCCGCTGTCGAGCCCCGCCGTAAAACTCGAAACACAGAAACCGTCGATATCGCGCGGCGCGATTCCGGCGCCATCCACCAGCGCCTTCAGCGCGCGGCCGATCCACCATTGCGCGCTCTCGATCGAGTAGCGCACATACGGGATCGTCACCGGAACCGCCATCACGACCCGATCATATGGTGTTCGGACGGAGCTCTGCATCGGATTACCGGTTCCTGTGGGCCGTTCAGAGCACGGTCAGCTTGACGTCGATATTGCCGCGCGTTGCGTTGGAATAAGGGCAACGTTCATGCGCACCGGCAACGACTTCCTCGGCGACGGATTTTTCCAGCCCGGGCAGCAGCACCTTGAGTTCGACGATCAGTGCATAGCCGACCGCGACCGGCCCCATGCCGACCCTGGCGGTGACGGTCGGCTCCGCCGACGGCGTGATCTTGCGCGTGCGCGCGACGAGCTTCACCGCGCCGAGAAAGCACGCGGCATAGCCGGCGGCAAAAAGCTGCTCCGGATTGGTTCCGGGCCCGCCCGGCCCGCCCAGCGATTTCGGCAGCGCCAGCGACACCGACAGCAACCCGTCGTCGCTCGCGGCCTTGCCATCGCGACCGCCGGTTGCCGTCACCTCGGCCTCATACAGAATCTTGTCCGGCAGCAGCATATCTCGTCCTCAAGATTTGTCGGTTTGCGTGCGCGCCACCAGCGCGCGAAAATCCTGGCGGGAGCGCTCATTGGCCAGCGCGAAGCTCGGCCCCCGGCTCGGCTCGATGCCGTTGAGCCGCCGCAGCTGCACCCACATTTCTGCGCTCTTCAACGCAACCGCGGCGCAGTTCACCACAGGGGCATGGCCAACCTTGAACCCGTGCTCGCGCGCAATGAGAAGACCGGGCAGCACGCCGGCGGGAATGATGACGTCGGCGCCGCGATCGACCAGCGGCTGCGCGCAGGCCGCGAAATCGCCCAGCATCCGCGCTTGCGCCGCCGCATCGCCTGCGAACGCGGCGCTGAAATCCTCCGGGCGGCAGCCCATGCCGGTGACATGCACGACGCGGCCGGACAATCCGTAGCGATCGGCCTGCTCGTAGTGCCAGACCTCGAAAGCTGAATCGAGCGTGACGAGGCCAAGGCGGCGACCGAGCTGCGAGGCCGCGAGCAGCGTGGCCTCGCCGACACCGACGACGGGAATCGTCAGCGCCGAACGCAATTCATAAAGCCCCGGATCCTGGAAGTGGCCCATGACATAGGCATCGAAGCCGTTCTCCTCGGCCGCGAGCCCGTTGTCGACGGCCTGGATCGCACAGCGGAATTCGCTAAGGCGACCGAAGTCGCGGTCGGCGGGCGTGATGCCCTCGACGTGGACGCTGGTGCCGGGCGCCGCGATCTCGTTCAGATAGGCGGCGAGCCGCGCCATATAGGGCGCGCTCGTAGCCTGGTCGACGAAGCTCTGCCAGAAGATACGCACAGCGGATATCCTGTTTCACAGGCGAACCGTGTCGAGCCTCGAACCTCCGCAGCTGCAGAGGACGACGACACGCACAAGCCGGTCGTTGCGGAGGCGCGCTGCAGAGCAACGCCATCCCCGTCGACAAAAATATTTCAACCACAAAATAATTTGGGCGTCAATTGAGCGCCGCTCCGGCGCACCCTGCGCACGACAAGATCGGTTTGCCGAAAGGACAGGCAGATAGCGCCTTACCCTTTTGCACAAGCGAATTCAGCTCTCGCGGCCGCCCGCGCTGCGGCAAACTTTTTCCCCGGAGCGCGAATCTGGCGTATTGACCTGCGGCCGAGAAATACTTTAGGCTTTAAACAATTGACAGGGAGTGGGCGCCGTGCAGGGACGCACGTCGCGCTGGGTTGCGTTGATAAAGGCTCTTCAATCGTGGCTGAGACCATCGACCTCGGAACAGCGAGTGCTACGGGCGAATTCGCATTCGCCGCGGTTGGCCCCGCTGTTTCAGGACCCACTTCAGGTCCTGGCCGTTCGGGTCTTGGACGCCTGAGCGGCGATGAAATCGCGCACGAGGCCGGCGAAAGCCTCCGGCATCTGGTCGGGAAGCGGCACCATGCCTCCTGAGAGTTCGCGCAAGATGCTGCCCTCGATGGCTTCAGCGACCTTCGGAGCCACCGGATGAACGTGCGGATCGCCCGTCGGAGCAATGACCAGCGTGGGACAGTGGATCTGTCCCAAACGATCCTCCATCCGATAGCGATTCACCACCCGGTGGCCTTCCACCGCCATCTCGCCGGACCGCAGGGCGTCGATCACGAAGCGCTGCAGCAGATCGATATCATCCGCGGGATAGAAGGGCTGCCGGCGCGCCCAGAGCTCGGCGAGATGAGTGCCGTCGGTCCGTGCTTCCACCTCATCGATGACGCGCGTGCCGTGGTGCTTGGCCCGGCGCGCCGCATCGACAAAAGGACAGGCCGAGAGCACCAGCGCGCTGACGCGCGCCGGCATAGAGGCGGCCATTTCAACCGCGATCGCCGCGCCGGTGTGATGACCGACGATCGCGGCGCGCGGTTCTTCCAGCGCATCGAGCAGCGCGAACGCGCCCTCGGCCCACAGTTCAATCGAGGGAGCGCCGGCAGGGGAATCGGAATCCCCGAAGCCGAGCGTGTCCATGGCGATCGCGCGGAAATCACGGCCGAGCAGCGGCAGCACATCACGGTACTCGTCCCACGAGCGCGGCGTCTGATGCAGCAGGAGAACGGGGAAACCGGTTCCCGCCATGGCGACGTGGATGCGGCCAAAAGGCGTCGTGACGAAGCGCCGCTCGATGTTGGAACCGGTTCTGCTAGCGCTCATTTCACAACTCCGATGCTGACGCGGGGATCATGCCTGCGCCGGGTTTCGGCGACAACTGCGGCATCGATCGTGCTGGTCCGACCTCGATCCATGCTGACATCTCGCTCAAGTCGCGGCTGTTTTCAACCAAGGGGAATACAATGCGCAAGATGTTGAGTTTAACGGCACTCATCGGCGGCCTCATGGCGGCCACCACCGCACAGGCCGACATCACGATCGGATTCGTGACGTCACTCAGTGGACCCGGCGCCTCGATCGGCATCCCGTACGGGCGCGGCATCCAGGCCGCCCTGGAATACAAGAACGAAGTCAACGGCGAGAAGATCAAGCTGATCCAGCTCGACGACGGCTCCGATCCCTCCGCGGCGACCCGCAACGCGCGCAAGCTCATCGAGGAAGAAAAGGTCGATGTCCTGATCGGCACTGCGACTGCCCCGTCGACCATCGCCATGCTGGCGGTCGCGAACGAACTGAAGGTGCCGATGATCGCCGTCTCCCCGGTCACCGGGCTGCCAAATCCGGCCGATCAATGGGGCATCTGCGTTCCGCAACCCGCCTCGCTGCTGGTCAAGGTGGTCGCCGACCGCATGAAGCGCGACGCCATGAAGAACATCGGCTATATCGGCTTCTCCGACGCCTGGGGCGATCTCGTTTACAACGGCGCCAAGGCGGTGGAAGCCGAGGACGGCATCAAGGTGCTGACCAACGAACGCTACGCGCGCGTCGACACGTCGGTCACGGGCCAGATCCTCAAGGTCCTTGCCGTGCGTCCGGATGCCGTGCTGATCGGCGGCTCGGGCACGCAGGGCGCGCTGCCGCTGCTCGCGCTCGGCGAACGCGGCTTCAAGGGCAAGACCTACGGCACGGTCGCGCTGGTCAATCCCGATTTCGTGCGCGTCGGCGGCAAGGCCGCGGAAGGCATTCAGGTCTCCGCCGGTCCGGTGATCGTGGCCGAGCAGCTTCCCGACAGCCATTTCGCCAAGAAGCTTGCGCTCGACTTCCGCGCCGCCTTCCTGAAGGCCAACAATGTCCCGACCACGGACGGGTTCTCAGCCTATTCCTTCGACGCCTGGAGGATCTTCACCTCCGCCGCCGAGCGTGCGCTGAAGACCGCGAAACCCGGCTCCGTCGAATTCCGCAAGGCGCTGCGCGACGAGATCCTCAGCACCAAGGAGCTCCCGGGCGTGCACGCGGTCTACAACTTCAAGCCCGGCGCCTACCACGGCGTGGACGAGCGCGCGCTGGTGATCGTCCGCCTGAACAACGGCGCCTGGACCTACGAGCCCTGAGCGAGACCGAAGCGTAACACAGAAGGACGACTGAGGGCATGACGGCAGATATCGCAGCGATCCTCGCGATCGACGGAATAGCCACCGGGGCAGTCTACGCCCTGGTGGCGATCGGCACCGTGTTGATCTTCACGGTAACACGGGTGATCTTCATTCCGTTTGGCGACATTGCCGCCTTTACGGCGCTGACGCTGGCCGCGCTCGACGCCAGGCAGCTCCCGGGTACGGTCGGGCTGGTTGTCGTGCTGGCGTGCATGGCCTGCCTGATGGAAGTCGTCGCGCTGTCGCGCGTCGGCGAGTTTCGCGCCTTGCCGAAGGCCGTCCTCGGCTACCTCGTGTTGCCGCTGATCGTCGTCGGCATCGTCTGGCTGACGATGCGCTTCAATCCGCCGATGCCGGTCAGGATCGTGCTGGCATTGCTCCTGATCATGCCGATCTCGCCGCTGCTCGACCGCATCGTATTCCGTCCGATTGCGGATGCTTCGGTTCTGCTGCTGCTGACGGTCTCGGTCGCGCTCCATTTCGCGCTGGTCGGGCTTGGCCTGTTGTTCTTTGGCCCCGAAGGCGTGCGGACCGAACCGTTGACATCGATGGGGATGGAAATCGCCGGCGTGCATGTTTCCGGGCAGACGATGCTCATCCTGATCGCCGCCCTGGTGTTCAGCGGCCTGCTGCTTCTGTTCTTCGATTTCACCCTGCTCGGCAAGGCGCTGCGCGCCACCGCATTCAACCGGACCGGGGCGCGCCTGATGGGAATCAGGCCCGCGCGCGCCGGGACCATTGCCTACCTCCTGGGATCGCTGATGGCGGGCGTCTCCGGCGTCCTGATCGCCCCGGTCAACACGATCTTCTACGATTCCGGATTCCTGCTCGGCCTTAAAGCCTTCGTCGGGGCGATCGTGGGCGGCATGACCAGCTATCCCGGCGCGGCGCTCGGCGCGTTCGGCGTCGGCATCCTCGAAAGCTTCGCCTCGTTCCAAAGCAGCACCTTGAAGGACGTCATCGTCTTCTCGCTGCTGATCCCCATCCTGCTCTGGCGCTCGCTCGCCTCGCAGCATTCGGAAGAGGAAGTCGAGGAATGACCCTGCTCCAGATTCGTCTCATCATCGCGGCGGCGATCGCCTGCCTCGTGGCGGCGCCTTTCGTGCTCAATCCGTTCAGCATCACCCTGCTGAACTACATCGGCATCTACGCGCTGGCGGCGATCGGGCTGGCGCTACTGACCGGCGTCGGCGGCATCGTGTCGTTCGGTCAGGCGGCCTTCGTCGGCGTCGCGGCCTATTCGACCGCGTGGGCGACGGCCTTGAACGGCTATTCGCCCTGGCTCGGCCTCGTGCTGGCGGTCATCGTGACCTGCAGCGTCGCGGCAATCCTGGGGTTCGTGACGCTCCGCCTGGGCGGGCACTTCCTGTCGCTGAGCACGGTCGCCTGGGGCCTGGCGATCGCGTTCCTGTTCGGCAATATCGACGGCCTCGGTCAGCACAACGGCATTTCCGGCGTTCCGCCGATCTCGATCGGCCGGCTCGCTCTGGTCGAAAGCTGGCAGATCTACTTCCTGATCTGGGCCATCGTCGTCGCGATTTTGCTGCTCTGCTACAATCTGCTCGATTCCCGGATCGGGCGCGCGATGCGCGCGCTCCGCGGCGGCAACACCCTCGTCGAAAGCCTCGGGATCAATGCGTTTCAGATCAAGCTGCTGACGTTCGTCATCGCCGCCTTTCTCGGCGCGCTGTCCGGATGGCTCTATGCCCATCTCGGCCGCTTCGTCAGCCCGGGGCCGTTCGAAGCCGGCATGGGCATCGAATATCTGATGATGGCGATGGTCGGCGGCGCCGGCAGCATTCTGGGCGGCGTCGTGGGGGCCGCGATCGTCACGCTGTTGAAGAATACCGTGCAGGACTATCTGCCGCTGATCGCCAAGGGCGCCTCCGGCCAGCTCGAGATCGTCGCCTTCTCGGCGCTGTTCATCCTGTTCCTGCAGCGCGCCCGGCAGGGCATCGTGCCGTTTCTCGCGGGCTTTCTGCCCGACCTCAAGCAGTCCCGCCCGCAGGTGGCTGATCCGCTGCCGCTCCGCGACAAGCCGGAGCCCGGCACGCTCCTTCTCAAAGTGCACGAGGCGCAACGGCGATTTGGCGGCCTCGTCGCCGTCAACAATGTCAGCTTCGAAGTTAAATCCGGCGAGATCCTCGGGCTGATCGGGCCGAACGGCGCCGGCAAGACCACGATGTTCAACCTGCTGACCGGCGCGCTGCGCACGAACAGTGGGGAGATCGGATTCGCGGGCCGCTCGATCACCCACGACCAGCAGTTCCACATCGCCCGCGCCGGCATCTCCCGCACCTTCCAGCACGTCAAGCTGCGCCCGCGCATGACGTTGCTCGACAACGTGCTGCTCGGCACCTATTCGCGCACCAGGACCGGCCTGTTCGCCGGCGCCTTCCGTCTGAACCAGGCGGAAGAAGCCAGCGCCCGCTATGAGGCGCTGATGCAGCTCGAGCGGGTCGGCCTCGGCGACAAGCCGTTCGAGCTCGCCGGCAATTTGCCGCTCGGCAATCAGCGCGTGCTCGAGATCGCCCGCGCGCTCGCCGCCGACCCGACGCTGCTCGTGCTCGACGAGCCGGCCGCCGGCCTGCGCCGCCAGGAGAAGCTCAAGCTCGCCGAACTATTGCGCTCGCTGCGCGCCGATCACCTGACCATCCTGCTCGTCGAGCACGACATGGAGTTCGTGATGTCGCTGGTCGACCGCATCGTCGTGCTCGATTTCGGCTCAAAGCTCTGCGAAGGCGAGCCCGCTGCGATCCGCGGCGATGCCCGAGTCCAGGAAGCCTATCTAGGGGGTGTCGCGTGACGCAGATGTTCTCGATCGAGAATGTGTCGGTCGCCTACGGCAAGGTGGAGGCCGTGCGGAATGTCTCGCTGTCCGTCGAGCAGGGGCAGATCGTGACCGTGATCGGCCCGAACGGCGCCGGCAAGACCACGCTGCTGATGGCCGCGATCGGGCTATTGAAGTCGACGGGACGGATGGTGTTTCAGGGCTCCGACCTGGCGCGCATCGACGTCGAGGGCCGCGTCGAACGCGGCCTCTGCCTCGTGCCCGAAAAGCGCGAGCTGTTCGCCGACATGTCGGTCGCCGACAATCTGTTGCTCGGCACCTACAGCCTGCGCGATCGCTCGACGACGCGCAAAAGCCTCGACGACGTGTTCGACCGCTTCCCGCGGCTGAAGGAACGGGCCAAGCAGGCCGCCGGCACGCTGTCGGGCGGCGAACGGCAGATGCTGGCGCTCGGCCGCGCGCTGATGGCGAAGCCGAAGCTGCTGGTGCTCGATGAACCCAGTCTCGGCCTTGCGCCGCTGATCGTCCGCGAAATCTTCCGCACCATCGCCTCGCTGCGAAGCCTCGGCGTATCCGTCCTGCTCGTCGAGCAGAACGCCCGCGCGGCGCTGGAGACCGCGGACTACGGCTATGTGCTGGAGACCGGCGAGATCATCCAGTCCGGACCGGCGGATACGCTGATCCATGATCCGAAGCTGATCGCAGCCTATCTCGGCGGCCACTGAGGCAAGGCAAGCTCTCAGCCGTCATGCCCGGGACGAGCCCGGGCATGACGGAGGATGTGGCTGGTATGTCCACCGCATCACACCACGGGTTCGCGCGCCAGACCCATCGCTCGCAGCGCCGCCGCAAAGGCCGCCAGCCGCTGCTCGCGATAGGCGGCCTGGTCGACGCCCTCGTAGTTCATGAAGCCTTGCCCGGTCTTCATGCCGATGCGCCCCTCGCGCATGTTCGTCGCGATGATGTCGGGCGCGGCGTACCTGACGTCACCGAGCGCCTCGACCAGATAGCGGCTGGCGTGATGCAGGATATCGCCGCCGCCCCAGTCGATGAACTCGAGCAGGCCGAGCACCGCGAAGCGGAACCCGAAGCCGTAGATCACGGCCTTGTCGATATCCTCCGCCGAGGCGACGCCCTCCTCGACCATGCGGGCAGCCTCGTTCATCGCCAGCGTCTGGATTCGCGGAACGATGAAGCCGGGCCGCGCCGCGCAGACGACCGGCACCTTGCCGATGCCTTCGAGCAGCGCCTTCATCCGCGCAGTGACTTCCGGCGCGGTCTGCCGGCCGGGAGACAATTCGATCAGCGGCACCAGGAAGGCGGGGTTGAGCCAGTGCGCATTGAGGAAACGGCCGGGATGCTCGATCGAGCCCGCGAGATCGTCCACCAGGATGGTCGACGTGGTCGAGGCGATGATCGGCCCCGCACCTGCCAGCTTTGAGGCCTCGGCGAGCGCGGCCTGCTTCAGCGCGAGAATCTCCGGCATCCCTTCGAAGATGAGGTCGCAGCGCGGCAACGCCGTGGGTGCTTCCTGCCGGGACACGATCGTGACCCGTTCGGCAATCGTGGCCACCTGCTCCGGCGCGAGCTGGCCGATGCGCGCGAGGATTTCCAGCGTCGAGCGGATCTCAGCCCGCGCCTCGGCGGCAAGCGTGTCGAAAGCCGCCGCCTCGCGTTCCTTGAAGTCGACAACGACGACCTGATGGCCGGCGAACGCAAACACGACCGCAATGCCTCGGCCCATGCGCCCGGCGCCGAGACAGCCGATAACCGGTTTCATCGAAAACCCTCGGCAAGATGATTTTGCAATTCCGTCCGGTCGAAACCGCCGAGACCGAGCGACGCCAAGGTCCGCCCCTTCACCGCAAAGTCCTCGCCGGTGATGGCCGAGCCGATCGCCAGGAACGCCTTGACCAGCGGCGTTTGCACGCCAGCGAGGCCCGCCACCGAAGCGAGGAAGGACAGGCCGAGACGCAGATCCTCCAGCATGTAGCGGTGCTCGACAAGAATGAGGCGTTCCGACCAGTCGCCGGATTCGGTGAGCTCGTCATGCGCGTCGCGCGCATACATCCAGGGCTCGCCGTCTTTCGAATAGTGGTCGGCAAGGGGGAAATGCGGCGCTCCGTAACCAAGCGCTTCGCGAATGGCCATGCGTTCGGCATCAAGTGCGTCCGTCACGCGGCGTATCGCCGGCTGTGTTCCTTCCTTGTGGATGTCCCATTTGTCGAAATGCTCGATCGGGCCGGCATTCATGGTGATCAGCGGCGGATGAATGATCGGCCCGGCATTCATCAGCGCGCCCGATAGCGCATCGCCGCATGGTTCGATGGCGTTCGGAAAAGCGCGTTCGATGACGCCGAGCGCATGCCTGGCGAGGCGCGACGGAAACACGCCGGTCGGCAACCGCGCGCCTCTGCCCGAAATGCGGACCACATAGGGGCCTTGCTTGCGCGCCAGCCATGGCAATGTCCCGGTCTCCGCGGTCGCGATCTCGGCGCGATTGCCTGCGGACCGCGCGGCGTAGGCAAAGATGTAGGAGCCGAACGTGCCGGGCGGCAGGAACACGACCTGGCCGTCGCGCAGATGCGGCGCGGCCAGTTCGGCGATGGCAGGCTGCGCGAAGGCCGGCGCCGGACACAGGACAAGATCGGCCGCATCGAGCGCCTCGGCGATGGAAGATGTGATCGCCGCAAGCCTGACCTCACGCCGGCCCGATCGATCGATCACCGTGATCGTGCCGCCCGCGGCACGATGCGCCTCGACATCGGCGGGATTGCGCCGCCACAGCCGCACCTCGTGACCGGCCAAACTGAGATCGCCCGCTGCCGCGAACGAACCGTTTCCTCCACCCAACACTGCGATCTTCAAGATATCCTCCGCTTTATTGCCGACCGGCTCGGCTCGATGCGTTCCCAATGCACAAGCGATGCCGGCCGGGCTCGTGGCACAGAGAGCTTGTGTTAAGCCGGTTCTGCCTTGGCGTTCTTTTCCTGCCACGCCGCCCAGCTCGGCCGATCGATCTGGAACAGGTCGGTGGAGCGCGCATACCAGCCGCTGCCATGCATGCGGGCGATCAGGCGCAGCGCCTGCGTATCGATGTGGCAGCGCTCCTTGTCCAGGATCACGGCATCATCGACATGGGCGCGAACGACACGGCCGATGACGGCGGTCTGCCGCGGTCCCGTCACCAGCGAACTGAGAACCCGGCATTCGAAGGACACCGGCGATTCCGCAATGCGCGGCGGGCGCACCGCATCCGAGGCCGCCGGCGTCAATCCGGCGAGCGCCAGTTCGTCGACATCCGGCGGCGCGTCGATGCAGGTGATGTTCATCGCCTCGGCATTGCGCTCGGCGACGAGATTGACGACAAACTCGCCGGTATCGAGAATATTGGCCGCCGTGTCCTTGAAACGTCCTGAGCCTGCCAGAAGTCCGATCGCGACGGTCGGCGGCTCATGCCCCATCACGTTGAAGAAGCTGAAAGGCGCGGCATTGATCACGCCGCTTGCGGAGAGCGTGGTGATCCAGGCGATCGGCCGCGGCGTCACCGTCGCCGTCAGGATCTTGTAACGGTTCTGCGCCTCCAGCGTCTCCATGTCGAAGATCATGTCAGGCCTCTCAGATCGCCACCACCGGATGGCGCAGCCGGCCGATGCCCGTCACTTCCGCCTCCACCACATCGCCCGGCCACAACCATTCCTGCGGATTTCGCCCCGCACCGACGCCCTCGGGCGTACCGGTTGCGATGATGTCTCCGGGCTCCAGCGTCATCGCCGCCGAAATGTCCGCAATCAGAAGCGGCACCTTGAACAGCATGTGGCGCGTGTTGGAGCGCTGCTTCTCGACGCCGTTCACCGTCAGCCAGAGATCGAGCGCGTGCGGATCGGTGATTTCATCTGCCGTGACGATGCACGGCCCGAACGGCGCGTAGGTGTCCTGCCCCTTGGAGTAGATCCATTGGCCGGCGCGGCGATTGTCGCGCGCACTGATGTCGATCATCACGCTGTAGCCGAACACGAACCCGAGCGCCTCCGCCTCCGACACCCGCCGCGCGGTGCGCCCCATCACGACGGCAAGCTCGACTTCCCAGTCGAGCTGCTGGGTGATCTGCTTGTTGTGCTGGATCGCCTCGTCCGGCCCGATGACGCTGGTCGGCGGCTTGGAGAAGATGATCGGCTGCTTGGGCAGGTCCTTTGCCGTATCGAGGGCGCGCGAAGACTCCGCGACGTGCTCGACATAATTGAGACCGATGCCAAAGATGTTCTTGCGCGGACGCGGGATCGGCGCCAGCAACCTGACATTCGCCAGCGGCAATGCGGCACCCACCGGCCAGTTATCCTTGCCTTCGCTCAATATTTTCTTGAGGGCCGCCAGTGCGGGCGGCCCGAGATCGATGAAGTCGAGCATCGATGACGGAAGGGAACTCCCGGCATGGTGGCCGGCCTCCTCGACGTCCACCACGAGATCGCCGACAACCGCACCAAGACGGGCAGCAGCCTCAACGGTGCTGCGATAGGTAACAAGACGCACGGTTTCTCTCCCATGTAGCGTTTCAAGCGAAGTGAATACCGGTTCGCTTGAACAAAACGCGTCAAAACAAGAAGCTGGAGCTCAAGTTCTGATTCAATCAGGACCGAAGCACTAGGATACGAGCGGCTGCCGGCCGCCATTGTCGCCAAAGGCTTCCTCGCGGTAGAGCCCCAGCGCATGCATGACCGGCAGATCGTTGAAGGTGAACAGGCAGGCGTCCTCGCTGGCGGAAGCGTTGACGTGTTCATGCCAGGCCCAGGACGGCACGCAGAAGATGTCGCGCTCCTTCCAGTCGAAGCGCTTGCCGTCGATGATCGAGTGGCCGCTGCCCTTGGCGACCTGATAGATGAAGCTGCCGGTATGACGATGCGCGCGCGTGCTCTCGCCCGGCCGCAGCATCTGCATCGAGGCCCCGATCGTCTGCATCACCGGCCCTCCGGTGACGGGGTTGACGTAGTTCATGAGAACGCCGTCATAGGGCGAGCCGTCGGTCGCCTTGGCGTAACGCTGCAGCGCCTCGTAGGTCGGACCCCACTCATATTTCAACAGCGGCGAATATCCCTTGGACCATTCGGCGCCGGCCGGACGCAGGCCGGGATTGCCCCAGGTATGCGTCATGTCGTCGACGGGATAGCCGACGCTCTGCTGCAGGTCGGGGTGAACCACGTAGAAATTGGCCTCCAACGTATTGACCAGGGGAATATCGAGGCCGTCCTGCCAGATGCACGGCGTGCCTTCGCTGGAGACGCCATGTTCGTGCCAGGTGCCGTTCGGCGTCAGCACAAAATCGTTGGCGCCGAGCGTCATCTTGTGACCGTCGACGATGGTGTAGGCACCCTCGCCTTCCATGATGAAACGCAGCGCGGAGGCCGAATGGGCGTGGGCGGACGCGACCTCGCCGGGGTGCATGACCTGGAGGCCGGAATAGAGCCAGCCGACCGCCGCGGCGTGATCGCGCCGGCCGGGATTGTTCAGATAGATGACACGGCGCCCGGCCTTTTCGGGCGAGACCAGCTCGACCGAACGCAACACATGGGCGCGAAGATCCTCGTAGCGCCACAACACCGGAACGGAGGAGGATTTGGGCGCCCAGGGCTCGATCTTGTTCGCCACCGTCCACAGCGCGCCGGCTTCCAGCCGTTCGAGCTCGTCGTAATAGGCGAGCAGTTCCGGAGTGTCTTCGACATTGGCCCGTCCGGCCACATCCTCCCGGTGGTTTTCACGAGCTTTCGTTGTCATGTCGCCCTCCTGTGGCTGGCGCCGTTTTCGGCGTCGCGTTGTCAATTCATCTAGTCAGGTATCATCGCGATCGCCTGGATTTCGACCTTGGCGCGATCCTCGACCAATCCGGACACCTGCAACGCCGTCATGGTCGGGAAGTGCCGGCCAATGACGGCGCGATAGGCGACGCCGATTTCCTTCAAGCGCGCGGAATATTCCTTGCGATCGAGCAGGAACCAGGTCATCGACACGATATGCTCGGGGCCGGCGCCGCCGGCACGCAACACGGAAGCGACGTTCTTCAGGGTCTGGCCGATCTGCTCCACCAGATCATCCGACTCGAACTTGCATTGTTCGTTCCAGCCGATCTGGCCGGCGATGAAGATCATCTTGCCGCGGGCAGCGACGCCGTTCGCGTAACCGCTCGGCTTGGCCCAACCCGGCGGCTGCAAGACTTCAAACATTTCATGCTCCCATGGCAACGCGACTGGACGGCTGTTGCGGCTAAGCTTTCAGGATATCGCGCCCGATGATGAGTTTCTGGACCTCGGTCGCGCCTTCATAGATCCGCAATGCGCGGATCTCGCGGTAGAGCTGCTCGACCACCTCGCCCGAGCGCACGCCGCGGCCGCCGAACATCTGCACGGCGCGGTCGATCACTTCCTGCGCCGTTTCGGTGGCGACCATCTTGGCCATCGCGGCTTCGCGGGTGGTGGAAGCCTTCTGCACATCGCGCCGCCAGGCGGCACGATAGGTGAGGAGCGCGCTGGCATCGACGCCCGCGGCCATGTCGCCGAGCGCGGCCTGCGTCAATTGCTGGTCGGCCAGCACGCCGCCGAACATCCGCCGCGACCGCGCATGGGCCGTGGCCTCATCGAGCGCGCGGCGGGCAAAGCCCAGCGCCGCGGCTGCGACCGAGGCGCGGAAAATATCGAGGGTGCGCATGGCGATCTTGAAACCTTCGCCCGGCGAGCCCAACAGCCGCGCCGCCGGTATCCGGCAGCCCTCGAAACGCAGCGTCGCCAGCGGATGCGGCGCCATCACATCGATGCGGCCGGCGATCGAAAAGCCGGGATCGTCCGGAAGCACCACAAAGGCGGAAATGCCTCGCGCCCCCGGCGCCTCGCCGGTGCGCGCGAACAGCGTATAGACGTCGGCAATGCCGCCGTTGGAAATCCAGGTCTTTTCGCCGTCCAGGATGTAGTGGTCGCCCTCCCGCCGGGCGCTGCAGGCCATCGCGGCGACATCGGAGCCGGCTTCCTTCTCCGAAAGCGCAAAGGCGGAAACCCACTCGCCGCGCCGCGCCTTCGGCAGCACCATCGCGCGTATTTCGGGCGAGCCGGCAATCGCCACCGCCCCGGTGCCAAGTCCCTGCATCGCAAAGGCGAAATCGGCAAGCCCGCTATGCCAGGCCAGCGTCTCGCGCGCCAGGCAGATCAGCCGGGAGTCGATCACCGCATCAGCCCGGTCGCCCGCGACCGACGCCTCGAGCAATCCCGCCGCGCCGAGACTGCGAACCAGCGAGCGGCAGGTCGCGTCGACGTCGCCGCCATGCGTATCGCCAAGCCCGGCGGCAAATGCATCGAGCGCAGCTACATATTCGCTGTGGCGGGAATCGAAGAACGGCCACGCGAGATGCTCGCGCGAGGGCCCGCGTAACTGCGAAACCGGGGTCATGTCCAGCCTCCCGGGAAGGGCGGTTTTACGCGCGCCGCCAAGCGCAACGCGCCCCAATAATGTTTCATGGCTAAAATATCCTGTCAAGCGAGCTTGCCCCTGGCCGGGACCGGCCTTCCGTGCAGGAAGCCCACGAAATAGGCTGCAAAATGCACATAAATGCGTGCGCTGTGTTTTGCCGCGTCCAAACCCGCAAGTTCGATTGACATCATTTTTGTTTGATGTCTAAAATTATATTGGGTCGCCCGGAGTTCCGGGCCAAGGCCGGGGAGACGAGCATGGCAGAACGCTCTTTCGCGCGCGAGGTGGAAGACCTGAAGCTCGGCGCCGGCCAGGAGTTTCGCGGCGAGGGCATCCTCGCGATCACCAAGGCATTGCTCGAATGCGGCGTCAGCTATGTCGCCGGATACCAGGGCGCGCCGATCTCGCATCTGATGGACGTGCTGTCGGACGCGCAGGACATTCTCTCCGACCTCGGCGTGCATTTCGAATCGAGCGCCAGCGAGGCGACCGCAGCGGCGACGCTCTCCGCCTCGGTGATGTACCCGATCCGCGGCGCGGTCACGTTCAAGGCGCCGGTCGGCGTCAATGTCGCGTCCGACGCGCTCGCCAACCTGTCCTCGGGCGGCGTGACCGGCGGCGCCCTCATCATCATCGGCGAGGATTACGGCGAAGGCTCCTCCATCATGCAGGAGCGCTCGCACGCGTTTGCGATGAAGTCGCAGCTCTGGCTGGTCGATCCGCGGCCCAATGTGACGTCGATCGTCAAGGCGGTGCATGATTCCTTCGAACTGTCCGAGGCGTCGAATACGCCCGTGATGCTGGAGGTGCGGATACGCGCCTGCCATGTCCATGGCCGCTTCGCCACCCGCGACAATGTCCGCCCCAGCTTTCCGCTGTCCCGCGCGCTGGATGCGCCGTCGCGCGACACCAACCGCATCGTGCTGCCGCCGGCCTCATTCCTCCATGAAAAGGAGAAGATCGAGCACCGCTGGCCCGCGGCGGTCGAATTCATCCACGCGCGTGGCATGAACGAGACGTTCGACGGCGATATCGACGATATCGGCATCATCATGCAGGGCGGCATGTATAACGGCGTCATCACGGCGCTGCGCGAGGCAGGCCTTGCCGATATCTGGGGCGAGACGCGCGTGCCGCTCTATGTGATGAACGTGACCTACCCGATCGTGGACCGCGAAGTGATCGAGTTCTGCCGCGGCAAGAAGGCCGTGCTGATGGTCGAGGAAGGCCAGCCCGAATTCATCGAGCAGTCGCTGCACAAGATCCTGCGCAACGCGGACATTCCGGCCAAGCTGCACGGCAAGGACCTGTTTCCGATGGCCGGCGAGTACACCGCCCAGGTGATGGGGGCGGCGATCGGTGCCTTCATCCGCCGCTGGCGCGCGGATGTGCTGCCGGATGCCGCGCGTGCGCCGAACATCGACCGCGTCGAGGTCGACGACAAGATCCGTGCGCTCGCCGACGTGGTGCCGCCGCGGCCGCCGGGCTTTTGCACCGGCTGTCCGGAGCGGCCGATCTTTTCCGCGATGAAGCTGGTGGAAAAGGAACTCGGCCCGCATCACATCGCCGCCGATATCGGCTGCCATCTGTTCTCGATCCTGCCGCCGTTCAATATCGGCGCGACCACGATGGGATACGGGCTCGGCCCCGCCTCGGCTTCCGCCTTCAACGTTCCGGCGAGCAAACGCTCGATCTCGATCATGGGCGATGGCGGCTTCTGGCATAACGGGCTGACCAGCGGCGTCGGCAACGCCGTCTTCAACCAGCATGACAGCGTGATCGTCGTGGTCGACAATTATTATGCCGCGGCGACCGGCGGCCAGGACATCCCCTCCTCGCGCGCCGACAACCGTTCGCGTTCGACCAAGCATCCGATCGTCGAGGCGGTAAAGGGCGTCGGCGCCAAATGGGTGCGCCAGATCGACCGCACCTACGACGTCTCGCGCATGCGCGACACGCTGCGCGAGGCGCTGACGACGACAGAAAAAGGCCCGAAGGTCATTGTCGCCTCGTCGGAATGCATGCTGAACAAGCAGCGGCGGATCAAGCCGCTGGCGGCCGCCGCCGCCAAGCGCGGCGAACGCGTCGTGCGCGAGCGCTTCGGTGTCGATGAGGACGTCTGCTCCGGCGACCATGCCTGCATCCGCCTGTCGGGCTGCCCGTCGCTGTCGGTGAAGCCGACCAGCGATCCATTGAAGGACAACCCGGTCGCCGCCGTCGACAACAGTTGCGTCGGCTGCGGCCATTGCGGCGAGGTCGCCGATGCCGCGGTGCTCTGCCCGTCCTTCTATCGCGCCGACATCGTTTCCAACCCCTCCCCGCTCGAAGCGCGGCTCGACCGCATCTGGCGGCAGTTGATCGGCACGCTGCAGCGCTGGCGCGCGGGCCGCCGGGTTATGTTCGAACAGGGTGCGGCATGAACGTCTCCGTAGCCCCCTCCTCTGTCGGACTCAGTCAGGCTCGCCCCATCACCGTCGCAGTGCTCGCGATGGGCGGCCAGGGCGGCGGCGTGCTGGTCGACTGGATCGTTGCGCTGGCCGAACGGCGCGGCTGGTTCGCACAGTCGACCTCGGTGCCCGGCGTGGCCCAGCGCACCGGCGCCACGATCTATTACATCGAGATGATCGCGCCCGATGCGAACAAGCCGGATCGTCACCCCGTGCTGTCGCTGATGCCGGCCCCCGGCAAGGTCGACATCGTGATCGGCGCCGAATTGATGGAAGCCGGCCGCGCCATCCTGCGCGGGCTGGTCTCGCCCGACCGCACGCTCTTGATCGGCTCCTCGCACCGCTCCCTGGCGGTGATCGAGAAGACCGCGCCCGGTGACGGCACCGCAGATGCGTCGCAGGTCTATGATGCGGCCAATGTCGCGGCCAATCGCTTCATCGCCTTCGACATGGCCGAGATTGCGGACGCCACCGGCAGCGTGGTTTCCTCGGTGCTGTTTGGCGCACTCGCAGGCTCCGGCGCCCTGCCCTTCACCACGGAGGATTTCGAAGCCACGATCCGGGCGGCGGGCGTCGGCGTCGATGCCAGCCTGCGCGCCTTCACCGCCGGCCGCGAGCAGGCGGCGGCTACGCTCAAGCAGGATCCCAAGATCAAGCCAACGGTAAAGCCGCCGCTCGCAAAGCGCTTTCCGCGCCTCGAGCCGATCGGCCACGCCGGCTATGACGCGCTGGTCGCGCGGGCGCGGCTGCTGCCGGAAGGGCTGCACGGCATCATCGCCGCCGGCCTGCAGCGCGTCGTCGATTTCCAGGACGTCGCCTATGGCAGCGACTATCTCGACCGGCTCGAGGCGATACCCCGCGAGGCGGGCGGCCTGCTGCAGGCCTATGCCAAATATCTTGCGGTCGCGATGGCCTATGACGACGTCATCCGGGTGGCGGACCTCAAGACGCGGGCGGGACGGTTCGACCGGGTGCGCCGCGAGGCGCGCGCGGGCGACGGCCAGATCCTCGCCATCACCGAATTTTTCCATCCACGGATCGAGGAAATGGCGGGGCTGTTGCCGCCTTGGCTTGGCGAGAAGGTCGAGCATAGCAAGCGACTTGGCCAACTTATCGACCGTGGGCGGAGACTCCGCACCACCGCGCCGTCGGCGTTCCTGATGCTGTATTGCGTGGCCGGCCTGCGGCGATTCCGCCGCGGCACGCTGCGGCATTCGCGAGAGATGCGCCATCTCGACGACTGGGCGCAGCGTATCAAGAAGCTTGCCCCAACCGATCCCGCGCTCGCGACCGCCGTATGCGAGGCCCGCCGTCTCGTCGGCGGTTACTCCGACACGCATTCGCGCGGCGAATCGAAGTTCGACAAGGTGATGCGCGCGTCCGACCGTCTGGCCGGCCGGCCCGATGCCGCCGAATGGGTGCAGCGGCTGACCAAGGTGGCGCTGAAGGATGCCGACAGCACCGAGCTCGACGGCGCGTTGCGCACGGTCGAAAGCCTGTTCGAGGACGCCTGAGCATGGATCAGTTCGAAGTCGTGGTGTCGAAGACCGAGGCGCTGACGCCGCGCATCCGCGAATTCGTGCTGGCGCGCCCCAATGGCGCGCCGATGCCGGGCTGGGCCGCGGGCGCCCATATCGACGTGCACCTGCCCGATGTCGGCCGCCGCTCCTATTCGCTGATCGAGACGACTTCGCCGCGCGCGGCCGCCGAACATCCGGCCGCCTACCGCATCGCCGTGCTGCAGGAAAGCAAGAGCCAGGGCGGCTCGACCTATATGCACGGCCTCAAAACAGGCGATCGCCTGACGATCTCGCCGCCGGCGAACAATTTTCCGCTTGGCAGCGGCGCGGGCGAAGTCACGCTCGTCGCGGGCGGCATCGGCGTGACGCCGCTGCTCGCGATGGCCTGCGAACTGAACGCGGCGAAGCGTCCGTTCTCGTTCCATTACGCCGGCCGCAGCCGCAGCGAACTGGCTTTTGTCGGCGACATCGAGCGGCTGGCCAGCGCGGCTGCGACCATCCACGCCGACGACGAGGCCGGCCGCTTCTTCGACCTCGAAGGCCTGATGATGCGGCTCGCGCCCGACGTGCCGCTTTATCTTTGCGGGCCGCTGCCGATGATCGAGGCCGCCATCGCGCTGTCGAGGCAGATGAACTGGCCGCAGGGCCGGCTGCATTTCGAGATCTTCACCGCGCCCGAGGAGAAGTCCGGGGACTTGGCTTTCGAGGTCGAACTCAAGAGCAGCGGGCGCGTTTACGAAATTCCTGCCGGCAAGACCATTCTCGACGTGCTGCTCGAAGCCGGCGAAGACCCCATGCACGACTGCAAGCGGGGCGATTGCGGGATCTGCCAGACCACGGTGATCGATGGCATCCCCGATCATCGCGATTACATCTTGAGCGACAGCGAAAAGGCGTCGAACAAGGTGATGCAGATCTGTATCTCGCGCGCGAAAAGCAAAAGACTCGTGCTCGACCTGTGATGGAGGAACGCATGACCCGATATGCCGGCAATGCCGCGGCCATTCGCTCCCTGGTCCGCGACCAGGAGGTTCACCGCGACGTCTATGTCAGCGAGGAAGTCTTCCAGCTCGAGATGGAGCACATGTTCCCGAACAGCTGGGTCTATGTCGGCCACGACAGCCAGGTCCCCAATGCCGGCGACTATTACGGCACCACGATCGGCACGCAGCCGGTGCTGCTGGTCCGCCACACCGACGGCACGGTGAAGGTGCTGCACAATCGCTGCCCGCACAAGGGCACCCGCATCACGTCCGAGACCTGCGGCAACACCGGAAAGTTCTTCCGCTGCCCCTACCACGCCTGGAGCTTCAAGACCGACGGCTCCCTGCTCGCGATTCCCTTAAAGAAGGGCTACGAGAACACCGGCTTCGAGCAGAGCCATGCCGCGACCGGCATGGCGCCGGTGCGCCACGTCAAGAACTATCGCGGCTTCGTGTTCGCCAAGATCAACGACGGCGGCCTCGGCTTCGAGGAATTCTTCGGCGAGAGCCTGTCGAGCTTCGACAACATGATCGACCGCTCGCCGGTCGGCCAGCTCAAGGTCGCCGGCGGCGTGCTGCGCTACATGCACAATTGCAATTGGAAGATGCTGGTCGAAAACCAGACCGACACCTGCCATCCCATGGTCGCGCACGAATCCTCGGCCGGCACCGTGGTCGACGTCTGGAAGAAGGCGCCGCCCGGCACCAAGAAGCCGATGGCGGTCGAGATCATCGCTCCCTTCATGAGCCCGTACGAGTTCTTCGAGAACATGGGGATCCGGATCTGGGACAACGGCCACGGCCACACCGGCGTGCATCACTCGATCCATTCCGACTATTCGGCAATCCCCGGTTATTTCGAGAAGATGACGGCCGCCTATGGCGAGGAACGCGCCAAGGCGATCCTTGGCGAGAACCGGCACAACACGGTCTATTTCCCCAACATCATGATCAAGGGTCCGATCCAGCTGCTCCGGCAGTTCAAGCCGATCGCGGCGAACAAGACGCTGGTGGAATCCTGGACCTTCCAGCTCGTCGACGCGCCCGACATGCTGCTCGAGCGCACCCTGATGTACAACCGGCTGATCAACGCGCCGACCTCCATCGTCGGCCATGACGACCTCGAAATGTACGAACGCGCGCAGGAAGGCCTGCATTCCAACGGCAATGAATGGGTGAACATCCAGCGTCTCTATAGCCCCGACGAAGCCGGGCAGACCAACGTGGCGGTCAACGGGACCAGCGAGTGGCCGATGCGTCATCAGTTCCGGGCATGGACCAAGTTCATGACGATGGGGATGTGACATGAGCATGGTCGCTGAAGCTCCCCTGAAGAATGCGGTCCCCACCGATCAGGAATTGATCGACTTCGTGGTCCGCGAAGCGCGGCTGATCGACCAGCAGCGTTTCGACGAATGGCTCGACATGTATGCCGACGACGCCTTCTACTGGATGCCGCTGGAATGGAATCAAACCGATCCGCGGCTGACCTGCTCGCTGATGTACGAGGACAAGCTGTTGCTCTCGATCCGGGTCGAACGGCTCAAGGGCGCGCGGACCTTCAGCCAGAAGCCGAAGAGCCGCTGCCATCACGTGCTGCAGACCCCGCAGGTGGATTCGCGCGACGCGGCCGCCAACAGCTACGTCACCTGGACCCCGATACATTATGTCGAGACCCGCCTCGACGAACAGGCGCTCTATGCGGCCTGGGTCACGCATCATCTGAGCGTCGAAAACGGCAAGCTGAGGATCAAACTCAAGCGCGTCGACCTGATCAATTGCGATGCTGCCTTCGGCAACATCCAGCTCTTTATGTGAGGTAAAATGCCCGCGCTTCCCTACACGGCGATCGTCAGCGGCGGCAATACCGGCATTGGCGCGGCGATCGCCCGCGGCTTCCTGGCCGACGGCTACGACGTGATTTCGCTGTCACGGCGCAAACCCGACTGGAGCCATCCAAGATTCACGTCGCACGAAGTCGACCTGCTCGATGCGGCTGCGACGCGGCAGGTGGCGTCGGAAATCGCGGCAAAGGTGCCGATCACCCATGTCGTGCATAATGCCGGCGCGATCCGCGCGAAGCTGCTGGAAGAGGTTGCTGACGAGGATGTCGGCGCATTGGCGCAACTGCATTTCGGGGCGGGGATCGCGCTGGCGCAGGCGGCGCTGCCGAGCATGAAGCTGGCCCGCTTCGGCCGCATTGTGCTCCTGTCTTCCCGCGCCGCGCTGGGCGCTGCCACGCGCACCGTCTACTCCGCCACCAAGGCCGGCATCATCGGCATGGCGCGGACCTGGGCGCTGGAGCTTGCTCCATACGGCATCACCGTCAACGTCGTGGCCCCCGGCCCGATCGCGGACACCGAGATGTTCGAAAGCGTGATGTCGCCGGACTCCGAGCGCGCGAAGAAACTGGCGCATTCGATCCCGCTCGGCCGCCTCGGCAAGTCCGACGACGTCGCGCGTGCCGTCAGTTTCTTCAGTTCACCGGATGCCGACTTCATCACCGGACAGACGCTGTATGTCTGCGGCGGAGCCAGCATCGGATCGATTTCCATCTAGCCTCGCGAGATGCCCGCCATGGACGCCACCGTCAAACGCAAGGCCAGATCCGCGAAGGGCGCGCGTGTGCAGCCGCCGCATCCCGCCGAGCCGGCTCACGAATCCGACGGCGCCCATCTGGAACTGCGCATCTGGCTGCGGCTGCTCTCCTGCGCCACGCGGATCGAGAAGGCGCTGAATGCCCGGCTGCGCAAGGAGTTCAACACCACGCTCGCCCGCTTCGACCTCTTGGCGCAGCTGGCGCGCAGGCCCACCGGCGCGACCATGTCCGAGGTATCCGAACTGCTGATGGTCTCGAACGGCGCCATCACCGCGCTCGTGCAGAAGCTGGAAGCCGACGGCATGATCCATCGCGAGGTCGATTCGGACGATCGCCGCACCTTCCGCCTGCGCCTGTCGTCGGAAGGCGCCAGGGAATTCGGCCGCATGGCGCGGCGTCACGAGGAATGGGTAATTGCCTTGATCGGCGAATTGTCGCCTGCCGCGCAGTCGGATCTGCTGCAGCACCTGACCCTGCTCAAGCGCCGCCTCGACAAGCACGCCTGACACACAGGCCGGCAGGCCGTCATTCAATTGCTTGACGGCCTGGTTCAACACCGGCCACAGCTGCGATTGCCATCAGGCTCGACATACGACACCTCCGTTGCCAACCGCAAACATCTCGTCAGGAACCACGAATTTCTCCCTGGGCTTCCCGTTCGGTCTGCCCCGCGCGATCTCCTCCGCGTCAATGCGTCCCCAAGCCGGATAGTCAATGTACCGCGGAACGGACTTCCCGCGGAAAAGGGTATCCGGATGACGGAGCGGCTCATCGAGCCGCGACAGATCAGCAAGGACGTTTTCTACCGTTTCAACGCTGCAAGCCCGATTCGTGCCGATTGTCCCCTGCGGGCCACGCTTGCTCCAGCCACAGACGTAAAGGCCATGCAACACGCGCCCATCCGCGGCAAGCCGGCCGCCGATGTTAGCATGAATGCCTTTGGCTTCGTCGTAAGGAATACCGCCGATTGGCGCCGCCCGGCGGCCGATACTGGAGAATACCAGACCACAATCGATGGTACGGATTCTTGAAGGGTTTGCCTGAACATTTCGCCGGCACTGACTGAGCACCATTCGCTGGACACGCCCCTCTCCTTCGATTCCAAGCGGAAGAAGACCAAAAAGAAACACGCAACGCCGCCGCTGCGAGACAGGGCGTGTCGAGAATTCCCGAAGCGTGGCAAGCGCAGCATCGGCCTCCGTGTCCAGGCCAGCACTTGAGGAGAGCTCGGAAAAGCCGTCCAGCTCGACGACCGGATCGCAATCGGCAAGCTCGGCAAACTCCTGCAGCTCCTTTGCGGTGAAGCGCGTCTGATCCGGCCCGCGTCGCCCAACCAGGTAGATGCGCCTAACGCGACTGACCGAAAGGGCATCCAGCGCGTGCGCGGCAATATCGGTATGACGCAGCTCATCCGCCGTCTTTGCAAGAATCCTCGCGACGTCAAGCGCTACATTGCCGTGGCCAATGATGACGGCCTGCTCCGCACTGAGATCGAACTGGCAGTGCCGGAAATCCGGATGACCATTGTACCAGGCGACAAAATCGCCGGCCTGAAAGCTGCCTGGAAGTCCTTCACCGGGCACCTCCAATAGCCGGTTGACCGGAGCTCCGGTGGCGAAAACAAGGGCGTTGTAGCAGGACCGCAGTGCACTGATCGAAAGCGCCGTACCGATCTCGACACCGCCAAAAAAGCGAAAGCCGGGCATCTCCGCGATGCGGTCGAACACGCGAGCGACCTGTTTCAGCCTTGGATGATCCGGCGCGACGCCAAAACGGACCAGGCCATATGGCACCGGCAAGCGCTCGAACATGTCGACGTCAACGGATTGTCCCGACCTCAGCAACGCCTCCGCCGCGTAGAAGCCGCTCGGCCCGCCACCAATGATCGCAACGCGATAGCGACCCGCAACGCGCCGGGATGAGGATGCCTTAGGCGTCATCGCCGGATAATCGCTCTTTTGCGCTCATCGGCGCCCGGGAGCGGCGGGAGCCGGCTTGTGACGACAGGCGTCTCGGCCGCCCTGCGTCGGTTGGTTTCAACCCACTCCACCTTGTCCGGCGGCAGCTTATGCGCAGCCTTGATGGCTCCGACCGGACAGGCCGGTACGCACCCGCCGCAGTCGATGCAATTCTCCGGATCGATATAGGTCATTGTATCGTCGATATGGAAGCACTCGACGGGACAGACGCTGACACACTCGGTGTAGCGGCACCCGGCACAGAGATCCGTCACGACATAGGGCATCGTCTCTCCTTTCGGGCAACCAACGTCCAATCAAGGCCGCCTTATGTGCGCTAGGCCGTGGCTACCTGGACCAGAACATCCGAGAATGTCGGCGCGCGGCCGAGATCGGCGTAGGCCGGCGGCGTCACCGCATGGACCGTTGCGCCCCTGCGATTCGAACGGTGCCAGTATCCTGCCGGCGCGACGACCACCCCACGCATGACGTCGGCAGACAAGGTTGCGAATGCTTCGAACGAGCCGCGTTCATTGAAGACGCGGATCGGGCTGCCTGCCACGATGCCGCGCGATCCTGCGTCCTCGGGGTGCAGGATGACCATCTGCTGCTCTCCGGCCAGAACCTGCTGCGCGGGCAGATTGCCATAGTTCGAATTCAGGAATGCATGGCTCTTCGGCGAAATCAGGTTGAGCGGATAGTGCTCGGCCTTCATCGGCGCCGTCGCCGGATTCTCGTTTGGCGCGATATAGTGCGGCAGCGGGTCGACCGGCTCGCCGGCCTGGTCGGCGCCATAACCCTGCCGAAACAGCGGCACGACGAAGTTGCCCCCCTCGGCAATGCTCGACTTGAATTCGCATTTTCCGGAAGGCGTCGGAAAATTTCCATCCCGATGCGGGGCCCATTCGTCCGGCCCCTGCAGCGAAAGCCGGGCAAATCCGGTCTGCTTCAACTGCTCCATGCTGATCCCCTGCAAGGCAGGATTGGCCCAATCCATCGACGCCTCGATCATCTCGTCGTCGGACCGGAAGAAGAAGGGATCGTCGATATCCATCGCTGCAGCAAGGCGCCGAAACAGCTCCGTGTTCGAAACCGCCTCGCCGAGGGGAGCGATCGCCGGATTGTTGTAGGACAGATAGAGATGCCCCCAGGAGAACATGATGTCCTTCTGCTCGAGCTGGGTCGTCGCGGGCAGGACGATGTCGGCATATTTTGCGGTGTCGGTCAGGAAATGCTCGCTGACGACGGTGAACAGATCCTCTCGCGCCAATCCCCGCTCGAGCTTGTCCTGCTCGGTGACCATCGCCATCGGATTGGCGTTGTAGACGACGAGAGACTTGATCGGCGGTCCCGCAGGTAAATCCCCCGTCAGCGCCGCGCCGAGACGCCAGGTGTTGATCACGCGCATCTTCGCGGGTTGGAGATCGGGGCGCATCAAGGTCGGCCAATTCACCGGGAATGCCCAGATCGGAAGCTGGAGCAGCCCACCTCCGACATGCTTCCAGGCGCCGATCAACGCAGGAAGGCAGGCGATGGCGCGAACGGTCTGTCCGCCCCCGGCATGACGTTCCACGGCGACGCCGATGCGCACGACCGCCGGCGGCGTGGTCGCATATTCGCGCGCGAGCTTGACGATGTCGGGGGCCGGAATGCCGGTCTCTCGCGCCGCAAATTCCGGCGTGTAGGATTCGGCACGTGCCGCAAGCTCGTCAAATCCGATCGTGTGCTTGTCGATATAGTCGTGGTCGACAAGATTCTCCTTGACGACGATGTGGATCATCGCAAGCGCCAACGCACAATCGGTGCCCGGACGGATCTGGATATGCCAGTCGGCGAGGCCGGCGGTGCGCGTCCGCACCGGATCGATCACGACGAGCTTGGCCCCGGCCTTCCTCGCCTTCTCGATAAACGGCCAGTGATGGGAGTTGGTGCTCAGCGTATTGCACGCCCAGAGGATGATGTATTTGGAATGAACGAAGCTTTCCGGGTCAACGCCCGGCGTATGCCCGATCGTCATCATATAGGCCGTGCACGATGCCGAATCGCAGAAGGTGCGTTCGGACACCGACGCACCAAGCTTGTTGAACAGGGGATCGCCGACATTAAGGCCGTTGATGATGCCCTGGGTGCCGAGATAGCTATAGGGCAGGATCGCTTCGGCGCCGCTCTCTGCGATGATCGTCCTCCAACGCGTCGCGATCTCCCGGAGCGCTTCTTCCCAGGAGATACGATTGAAGCTGCCGCTGCCTTTCGCGCCGACCCGCTTCAGCGGATAGAGCACGCGCTGCTCGCTATAGACCCGCTCCTCGTAATTATTCACCTTCACGCATAGCCTGCCCCTGGTGAACGGGTGGTCGGGATTGCCGCGCACGGCGACGGCCTTACCGTCCTCGACGGTGGTGAGAATCGAACACGTATCCGGACAGTCGTGTGGGCATGCACCAACTACTAAGCTCTGGGCCACGTGTGCTCTCCTCGGCGGTCTGATGGTGGCGGATACCGTATTCTGCCAAATTGAGGAGCCACGCGATTATCCTGGCCTGCGGAACATTGTTCCTGTCCTGCGGACATCGCCCGGCTTGCCGCCAGGTTCCGATCCGATCGGGACTTGGCGCGCCTGCGCATCAAAACGTGCCGTAGGGTGCTGTCAGCGAACTGTAGGACGGACTCTTGATGATGCTATGCAGATTCCTGCGCCGCGCTCCCATGTTTCCACCGTCATAGAGGGGGAAACACATCGCATCATTCATGAGTTCCGCCAGCGGATGCATGTCGGTGTAGCTGTCGACCCCGACCAGTCGCATGGCGTCGTAGACGACATCGACGCAGGTTTCCGAGCAGAACACCTTCGTCATCACGGCAAGTTCGTGCTCCCTGCCCTTGGACAAATCGTATTGCTGACAGGCCTTCCACGTCAGGTACCGACATGCCTCGATCTTCATTTTCATGTCGGCGAGCATGTAACCGACTGTGGAATATTCGATGATCGGATGCGGCCCGGAGCGGGCGTCCTTTCTCGCAAACGCGACGGCGTGGTCGAAGGCCGCGCGCATGACGCCGACGCAGGCGGCGCCGATCAGCGCGGCGGTCCACGCGAAATTCGTCGAGACGATCTCTATCCCGTCTCCCGGCTTGCCAATGATATTGCCTGCCGGGACGCGGACATTTTCGAACTTCATCCGGGGCGAGATCGTCGCCCGGTGTCCGGACGTATCCAGAAGTTCCGTGACCTGGACGCCCGGCGCGCTGCCGGGCACCATGATCACTGCCAGGGACTCCTGGGCGCCCTTCTTCGGATCGGTCCGGCAGACCACGGCGTAGAGATGGCAATTCTTGCCGTCCCAGCCGGTGCCGTTCGTGGTGTAGTGCTTTTCACCATTGATGACCCACGCGTCGCCTTCGAGAGTGGCGAACGTCTTCACGCCAAAACGCGGATCGGGGGCATCGAAATTCGCACCTCCCGTCACCTCGGTGAAGGCCAACGCGCCGAGCAGTGACCCGTTGTCGATGAAATCGGGAAGGAAGCGCCGCTTTTGCTCGTCGGTTCCGAACATGATGACCGGCTTGACGCAGAGGCCGGTCCCAAGCATCGCACTGGGGACGTTGACGTCGACGACACATAATTCTTCTGCAGCAAGCGCGAAATCGAGCGTCGAAATATCCGTCCCACCGACCTCCTTGGGGAATAGCCCCTTGATAAAGCCTGCGTCGACGCCCTGCTTGTGAAACGGCCTGATCGCATAGAAGCGTTCGTCGGGCTTGGCATATTTGCGGATCGTTGGCCGCACGTCCTTGAGAACTTCCCTTGCGAACGCGCGCGCACCATCTCGAAGCGCAATCTGATCTTCGCTCAGCCTGAAATCGATACCCATGGTTATCCCTCCCGCTGCACGAAGACGGCCGCGTTCCGACATTGCGGCGAGGACCTCGTCGACGTCGAAAGCCGCACTCTGTCAAATTGCAAAGGCGCGCGATTATCCTGAGCTGCGAAACATTATTCCTGTTCTGCGGATATCGCCGGACTTGACGACCTGCAGGGCGCAGCCAAGAATGGGTACGGAAATTGCTTCGTGACCCTGCCTCGATAGATGTTCAGCGGCGTTCCTACGCCTCAGAGGAGAGTGCGATGGGCCAGATACTCGGGCATTCGGCCGATAAATATGTCACCGGAAAAATGCTTCAAACCTCCAGCGAGCGACGGTGGTCAAACCTCCTGGTTGAACGCTGGACTCACGCAGCCGGCGAACTGCCCTCGCTGACGCCGCACGATACCGAGGTTGCCGTTCTCTTGAACGGACATAGCCTGGTCGACCGCATCGGTAGCGGAGTGCGTCAGGTGACACATGGCCAGCCGGGCACCGTATGGCTCTGCCCTTCCGGCATTACCGAGGAATTCATCAACGTCGCCGAACCGCTGCAGGATTGTCTGCACATCTTCCTTCCCGGCAAACCCTTCGAGGAAGCGATGCTGCGCGACCTCGATATCGACCCTCGGCGGGTGGAGCTGCGCTATGAGGCCATCGCGCAAGACCCGTTCATCAATCAGATCGCGGGCCAGGTGCTTCGCGAGCTAAACTGCGAAAGCTCGTCCGGACGCCTCCTCATGGAAGCGCTTGGGCTCGCCCTCTCAGCGCATCTCGTCCATCAGTATTCTGCCGCCGACATTCGCAGGCCGGCGGCTCGAAGCGCCGAAAAGCCGTTGGATGCGCGCCGGCTCGCACGCGTCGTGGACTTTATTCGCAGCAATCTCGATGCCGAACTTACCGTGACCCAGATGGCGTCGGTGGCCTGTATGAGCGCCGCGCACTTCGCGCGCAGCTTCCGGCTTGCAACGGGATCGCCGCCGCATGAGTTTGTCAGCCATCAACGACTCGCTTTGGCACAGACGCGCCTGCTCAGCGAAGACAGCCAGATTAGCGATATTGCCTTGGCCGCCGGGTTCTCGTCGCAAGCAAACTTCACCAGGGCCTTCCGCAAGGCGGTGGGTGTTACGCCGGCGCAATTTCGAGCCCAGAAAGTGCACTCCGCCCCATAGATCGGCGGCAATTCGCGGCGACGGTGTGCCCCGGTATGCCTACGATCTCTTTGATCCACGCAGAGCTAGCTCATGTTTTCCTTCCGAAAGACCCGGCTGGCGAGCACATCCGACGCCTCCAGCGACATGATGTCGTCGGCAGCCAGCACGCGGTCGAGATCCGCGACGAGGCGATTGGCCTGGCGCAGCCGCATGCGGTCGAGCGCGTTCCGGATGGAGCGCGCGTTGGAGAACAGTGGCTGGGTCCTGCGTAGCGCGATGTAGCGGATGAACGCCGCGCGCGCGTCGGCGGTCAATTTGTAGTTCATGTCGCGCAGCATCAGTTCGGCGATGGCAAGCAATTCCGGCTCGGAATAATCAGGAAAATCGATGTGATGGGCGATGCGGGAGCGGAAGCCGGGGTTGCTGGCGAAGAACTTGTCCATCCGGTCGCCATAGCCGGCGAGAATCACCACCAGGTCCTCGCGCTGGGATTCCATTACCTGCAGCAGGATTTCGATCGCCTCCTGGCCGTAATCGCGTTCATTGTCGGGCCGGTAAAGATAATAGGCCTCGTCGATGAACAGCACGCCGCCCATTGCCTTCTTCAGCACCTCCTTGGTCTTGGGCGCAGTGTGGCCGATATACTGCCCAACCAGCTCGTCGCGGGTTACCGAGACGACATGGCCGCGGCGCACGAAGCCAAGCCGGTGGAGAATGCTCGCGATGCGCAGCGCCACGGTCGTCTTGCCGGTGCCGGGATTGCCGGTGAACGACATATGCAGTGTCGGGACCTCCGACGTCAGGTTCAGACGCTTGCGTATACGTTCGATCAGCAGGAGCGATGCGATCTCGCGAATGCGGGTCTTGACGGGCACCAGCCCGACCAGCTCGCGGTCGAGCTGCATGAGGATTTCCTCGATGCCGACGGCTTCGAGCTCCTCGCGAAGGTTGACCGTAACAGTCATGTCGGCGATATCCAGGTCCATCCGGCAAGCCTCGGCGCAATACAATTCCAAAAAAACTCCGTCGCCGCTTTCACAGCGACGGAGCAGTGCTTCCGGCAGACGAAAGGCACGATCAGGGAGAACTCGTCTGTCGGACCGGTAAAGGTGCTAGCCGTAGCGCCGACCCTCCGGGCGGTCGGCGGCATATGATCTCGTGGTGTAGCGGATGTTGCGGCCGGCCACTTCATGCCGCTCGAGCTGGAAGCCGGGCTCGTCCTTCGGCCGGTTGACGATGAAGGACAGCCGCACCGATTCCCAGCCGTGGCTGGAATCGAACGCCGACAGGCGAATGTAACGGTCACCATAGACCTTGCGGCATTGTTCCAGCTCCATCATCACGCCGGCCGCGTCGCGCAGATCGAACATCGGCAATCCCCACATTTCCCAGAGATTGTTGCGGGGATGCGGATCGTCGGTGAACTCGATGTTCACCGCCCAGCCGTTCTCCAGGCAATACTGGACCTGGCGGGTGATCTGGGCGTCGGTGAGATCGGGCAGGAACGAGAAGCAGCCTTGGGTAATGCGCATGGTTTTGGCTCCTTACATCGCGACGCTGGGCGTCGGGACATAGTCGGGCATGTCGGTCGATTCGTAGTTGAACGTGACGTTCTTCCAGACCTCGAGCGCCGATTTCAGCGGCGTGCAGGTCTCTGCGGCCTTGGCGAGAATCTCGGGACCTTCGTGCAGATAGTCGCGGCCCTCATTGCGCGCGAGGATCATCGCTTCCAGCGCCACGCGGTTGGCGGTCGCGCCAGCCTGGATGCCCATGGGATGCCCGATGGTGCCGCCGCCGAACTGCAGGATCACGTCTTCGCCAAGATGGTCGAGCAACTGGTGCATCTGCCCGGCGTGAATGCCGCCTGAGGCGACCGGCATCAGCCGGTTGAGACTGGCCCAATGCTGGTCGAAGAACACGCCGTGCTCCAGCCGCGCCGGGTTATAATCCTCGCGGCAGATGTCGTAATAGCCGCGCGTGGTCGCCGGATCGCCTTCCAGCTTGCCGACCACGGTGCCGGCGTGGATGTGATCGACACCCGCGAGCCGCATCCATTTCGCGATCACCCGGAACGAGACACCGTGATTGCGCTGCCGCGTATAGGTCGAGTGCCCTGCCCTATGCAGATGCAGGATCATGTCGTTGCGGCGCGCCCATTTCGCCATCGACTGGATCGCGGTGTAGCCGATCACCAGGTCGATCATGACGATGATCGAGCCGAGCTCCTTGGCGAACTCGGCGCGCTCGTACATGTCTTCCATGGTTCCGGCGGTGACGTTGAGGTAAGTGCCCTTGATCTCGCCGCTCGCCGCCTGCGCCTTGTTGACCGCCTCCATGCAATAGAGAAAGCGCTCGCGCCAATGCATGAACGGCTGCGAGTTGATGTTCTCGTCGTCCTTGGTGAAGTCGAGCCCGCCCTTGAGGGCCTCATACACCACGCGCCCATAGTTGCGGCCCGACAGGCCGAGCTTCGGCTTCACCGTGGCGCCAAGCAGCGGCCGGCCGAACTTGTCCATGCGCTCGCGTTCGACGACGATGCCGGTCGCCGGCCCCTGAAAGGTCTTCACGTAGGCCGCCGGCAGGCGCATGTCTTCGAGCCGCAACGCCTTCAGCGGCTTGAAGCCGAACACGTTGCCGATGATCGAGGCCGACAGGTTGGCGATCGACCCGGGCTCGAACAGATCGAGGTCGTAGGCGATATAGGCAAAATACTGTCCCGGTGAATTCGGTACGGGATCGACGCGAAAGCATTTCGCGCGGTATTTCTCCGCCGCCGTCAACCGGTCGGTCCACACCACGGTCCAGGTCGCAGTCGAGGATTCACCGGCGACCGCGGCCGACGCCTCGATCGGATCGACCCCGTCCTGCGGCGTGACACGGAACAGCGCGATGATATCGGTGTCCTTGGGCGCGTAATCCGGCTCCCAATAGCCCATCTTCTTGTATTCGAGGACGCCGGACTTGTAGCGTTCCTTGCCGCGGACGGTCATCGAGTGCATGTTCATGTTGGCCTCCTCGGCTGTTGTGCGGCAACTGGTCGGGATCGGACGTGTCATCGTTTCATTCTGCGGCATCGGCCATGCCTCCTGTCCTTGGATCGAGGGCGCCGGAGCGGTAGCGCCGCGCCATCTCGGCCAATGGGATGACCTTGATCTGCGACGCATGCCCTGCGGTGCCGAATTGCTCGAACCGCTCGCGGCAAAGGTCGCGCAAGCCGTCCATTGCCGGTTTCAGGAATTTGCGCGGATCGAACTCGCTCCTGGTCTGGGTGGCGACCTTGCGGAACGCGGCGGTCATCACGAGCCGGCAGTCGGTGTCGATATTGACCTTGCGGACGCCGTGCCTGATGCCGCGGACGATTTCCTCGACCGGCACGCCCCAGGTCTGCGGCATCTCGCCGCCGAACGTGTTGAATGCGTCCTGCAACGGCTGCGGCACCGAGGATGAACCATGCATCACCAGATGCGTATTGGGCAGCCGCTGATGGATTTCCTCGACCACGCGCATGGCGAGAATATCGCCATCCGGCTTGCGCGAGAATTTATAGGCGCCGTGCGACGTCCCCATCGCAATCGCCAGCGCATCGACCCTGGTGGCGCGGACGAAATCGACCGCCTGGTCCGGATCAGTCAGCAGTTGATCGTGGCTGACCTCGCCCTCGACGCCATGGCCATCCTCCTGCTCGCCGCCGCCATGCTCCAGCGAGCCGAGCACGCCCAATTCGCCTTCCACCGAGGCGCCGATCCAGTGCGCCATGTCGACCACGCGGCGGGTGATGTCGACGTTGTATTCGTAGCTCGCGGCGGTCTTGGCATCGGCCATCAGCGAGCCGTCCATCATCACGGAGGTGAAACCGTGCTGCAGGGCGGTGGCGCAGGTCGATTCCTCGTTGCCGTGGTCCTGGTGCAGGCAGAGCGGAATCTGCGGATACATCTGTTCCAGCGCATCGATCATCTTGGCCAGCATGATGTCGCCCGCGTAGGAGCGCGCGCCCCGCGATGCCTGCAAGATGACCGGCGCATCGACGGCCGCTGCCGCCTCCATGATGGCAAGGCCCTGCTCCATGTTGTTGATATTGAATGCCGGCACGCCGTAGCCATGCTCGGCCGCGTGATCCAGCAATTGCCTCAACGTTATTCGCGCCATCGGAGCCTCCATTGCCCTTGTGCGGCCATCATGCCCAGGTCGCCGTCATCCTCGATCGCGCGATGCAGCGCAGGGCGGCGATAGCGACGGCATTCGCAGTGATGCCGAATTCGCGATAGAGCGTTTCCGCCGGCGCGGATGCGCCGAAGCCGGTCATGCCGACAAATTCACCGCGGTCGCCGAGCCAGCGCGCCCAATCGCCCTCGACCGCCGCTTCGACCCCGATTCGCGGAACGTCTCCGAGAACCTCGGCCCGGTACGCGGGCGACTGCCGGCGAAACAACTCGAAGCACGGCGCCGACACGACGGCAGCGCGGACACCGTCCGTTGCGAGCGCGTTCGCCGCCGCGATGGCGATCGAAACCTCCGACCCGGTCGCGATCAGCGTGACGTCGCGCCCGTCCGCCGGCTCGACAACGACATAGGCGCCGCGCGCGACCAGATTATCATCGCCGCCCTTGCGGAAGGCGGGCAGCGGCTGCCGCGACAAACACAGCACCGACGGGCTGGCCTGCGCCCGCAGCGCGCAATCCCAGGCCTCGGCCGTCTCGATGGCATCGGCCGGCCGGAACACCAGGAGATTGGGGATCGCCCGCAGCGACGCCAGGTGCTCGACCGGCTGATGGGTGGGACCGTCCTCGCCGAGGCCGATGGAATCATGCGTCATCACATGGATGACGCGGACGTTCATCAACGCGGCCAGCCGGATTGCCGGACGGCTGTAGTCGGCGAAGCTGAGGAACGTGCCGCCATAGGGGATGAAGCCGCCATGCAGCGCAATGCCATTCATCGCCGCCGCCATGGCATGCTCGCGGACGCCATAGTGAATATAGCTGCCCTCAAAGGAAGCCGGCCGCACCGGCTGCTGGCTCCTGGCTCGCGTCAGGTTGGAGTGCGTCAGATCCGCCGAGCCCCCGAGCAGATTGGGCAGCGCCTCGGCGATGGCATCGATCACGCGCTGCGACGCCTGCCGGGTGGCGATATTCGGTCGCTCTGTCGCGAAGTCATCGCGCAGCCGGGCCATTGCCCGCGCATAGCTGCACGGCAGATTTCGATTCAGCGCATCGTGAAACGGCGAACGGGAGTCGGCACCGAGACGCCTCGTTCGCTCGATCCAGTTGCGGCGGGCGGCGTGCCCGCGGCGGCCGGCCTGACGCCACTGCGCGACGACGCCTTCGGGGACCTCGAACGGTCGATGCGGCCAGTTCAGCGCATCGCGTGTCTTGCCGGCCTCGTCGCCGCCGAGCGGCGCGCCATGGACTTTTTCGCTGCCCTGCCGGTTCGGCGCGCCGAAGCCGATGATGGTGCGGCAGGCAATCAGCGACGGCCGGTCGCTGTCGCGCGCCCGCTCGATCGCGGCCGCGATCGCTTGGGGGTCGTGGCCGTCAATCCGGCAGGCCGACCATCCCGCCGCCCTGAACCGCGCGAGCGGATCATCCGAACAGGATAGTGACGTGGCGCCGTCGATCGAGATTTCGTTGTCGTCGAACAGCACGATCAGGCGGTTGAGCCTGAGATGCCCGGCCAGCGAGATCGCCTCATGGCTGATCCCCTCCATCAGGCAGCCGTCACCCGCGATCACATAGGTAAAATGATCGACGCAGTCATCGCCGAAGCGGGCGTTCATCAGCCGCTCGGCCAGCGCCATGCCGACGGCGGTGGCAATGCCCTGCCCGAGCGGCCCGGTGGTCGTCTCCACGCCGGCCGTGTGGCCATACTCGGGATGCCCCGGCGTCTTCGATCCCCACTGCCGGAAAGCCTTGAGCTCATCCAGCGTCATGCCCTCATAGCCCGTGAGATGCAGCAGCGCATACAGCAGCATCGAGCCATGGCCGGCCGACAACACGAAGCGGTCGCGATCCGGCCACGCCGGGTCAGAGGGATCGAACTTGAGAAATCGCGAAAACAGCACGGTCGCGACGTCCGCCATGCCCATCGGCATCCCGGGATGGCCGGACTTCGCCTTCTCGACCGCGTCGATGGCCAGGAAGCGGATGGCGTTGGCCATCTGCGCATGTGATACGTCGGGACGGCTGGCTGTGCGGGACAGGACGGGAGCGTTCATATCGTGCGCCTCTTGCGTTCCATCAGTTGCAGGATCAGCGGGGTGAGGATGAGCTGCATTGCGAGATCGAGCTTCGCGCCATGGATCACGATCGAGTTGGCGCGTGACATGAAGCTGTGTGGGATCATCGACAGCAGGTAGGGAAAATCGATGCCGCGCGGATTCTTGAGGCGGATCACCACCATCGATTCATCCGGCGTCGGGATCCACCGCGCGATGAACGGGTTCGACGTATCGACCGTCGGCACACGCTGGAAGTTGATGTCGGTCTCGGCGAATTGCGGGCAGATGTAGTTCACGTAATCAGGCATTCGCCGCAGGATGGTGTCGGTCACCGCTTCGGCCGTATAGCCGCGGTCGCGGCGATCGCGATGCAGCTTCTGGATCCATTCCAGGTTGATCACCGGCACGACGCCGACCTTGAGATCGGCGTGCTGCGCCACGTTGACCTTGTCGGTCACGACGGCACCGTGCAGCCCTTCGTAGAACAGGAGATCGGAGCCTTCGGGCAGTTGCTCCCATCCGGTGAACGTGCCGGGCTTGGCGCCGTACAGTTTCGCCTCGTCGTCGTCATGGACGTAACGGCGCGTCGTTCCGGTGCCGGATTCACCGTAGTCGCGGAACACCCTTTCGAGTTCTTCGAACAGGTTGGTTTCCGGACTGAAATGGCTGAAATGCTTGTTGCCGCGCTCGGCCTCCTCGCGCATCCTGGATCGCATCTCGAACCGATCGTAGCGATGGAAGGCATCGCCCTCGATATAGGCGGCCACCACCTTCTCGCGGCGGAAGATCTGCTCGAACGTCTTCTTCACCGAGGTCGTGCCGGCACCCGACGAGCCCGTGATCGATATGATGGGATGAGCCCGCGACATCACAATGCCCCGTCCCGAAACAGGCCGCGCCGCGCGAACAGCGGCGCGTCGCTATTGTCGAACATCGGCTCGACCCGCTCATGGAGGGCGGCGACATCGCGCACCGCGCGCGCAGAACCCATGATCAGCGGCACCCGCTGGTGCGGCGTCTTCGCGCCCAGCTCCAGGATTCGCCGCCGCCCGGTCGAAGCCGCGCCGCCCGCCCATTCCATGATCAGCGCCATCGGATGCGCTTCGTACAGCAGGCGAATCCGCCCCTCGCGGTAGCTGGGACGGGCATCGGCCGGATAAAGAAACACGCCGCCACGCGCCAGGATGCGAAGCGATTCGGCGACCAGCGAGCCGATCCAGCGCATGTTGAAATCCACCTCGCCGCCGCCATTGGTGCCGGCGAGACATTCGTCGATATAGGCGCGAACCGGGCCGTGCCAGTGCCGGCGATTGGATGCGTTGATGGCGAACTCGGGCGTATCGCGCGCGACCCGCACCGCCTGCCGGATCAGCAGAAACTCGCTCGCGCGCCTGTCGAGGATAAAGATATCGACGCGCGCATTGAGCGCGAGAACGAGCGTCGTTTGCGGACCGTAGACGACGAAGCCCGCCGCGCACTGCACCGTGCCGGGCTCGAAGAACGTCGAAAGAATATCGTTGCCCCTCGGACGGATCGAAAAGATCGTCCCCATCGACATGTTGTTTTCGAGATTGGCCGATCCATCGAGCGGATCGATCGCAACACAGAGGAATGCCTCCGGCCGGAGGGTTTCCGGCAACGCCGCTTCCTCGGAAAGGATCGCCGCGACAGGCGCATCGCGCAGCGCGCGCCGCATCAGGCCGTCGGCGACGAGGTCGATGTCCTTCTGTCGGTCGCCGTCGGTATTGATGCCGCCGTCCTGCCCGGTCACGCCCGCGAGCGGGCCATCGGCAATCAGGCCGGCGAGCTCGATTGCAGCCGTGGCAATGGCCTCGATCACCGCACCGACCGCGGCGCCATGCACGGTCTGCAGAACGGATCGATCGAGATGTGAACGCAGCGTCACGCGTTCGTCCATGGCCCTCTCCCGGCGCGCTCTGTCGGCGCTGTCGAAGCGCCCGCCTGATCCGGCGAAGCGCGTCCCTTAGGCAACCGCAATTTGCCGAATTAGGGAAATTTTGTTATCTTTGGTCTTGGCAAAGTTTTTGTTATAATTGGAGGCGGATCATGGCCGGCCGTTTGTTGCGGGAATTGACCATCCGCCAATTGCGCGCGCTGGCCGCCGTGCAGAAGCATCGATCGGTGACCGCGGCATCGAAGCAACTCTATTTGACACAGCCCGCGGTGACGCTGCAGCTTCGCAACCTGCAGGCGGTCGCAGGGTTGCCGCTGATCCAGCGCACCGGCGACGGCATGCTGCTGACCGATGCCGGGCGCGAGGTATTGGCGCTTGCCGAGCGGATCGAGGCTGCGATCACCGACTGCGAGACCACTTTGGAGATGATGGCGGGGAAGACCGCGGGTCGCATCTCGATCGGCGCGGTCTCGACGGCGAAATATTTCGTGCCGTTCATGATCTCCGGATTCTCAAAACTCTATCCGAATGTCGAGATCACCCTCTCGATCGGCAACCGGCAGGAAGTCGGCGAGGCGCTGCGCGGCTACGACCTCGACTTCGCGATCATGGGCCGCCCACCCGCCGATATCGACATGAACGTCCACCTGATCGGCGATCATCCCCACGTCATCATCGCGCCGACCACGCACCGGCTGGCGCGAAAAACCCGGATCGCGCCGCGCGAGCTTGCCAGCGAAACTTTTCTGACGCGCGAGCCGGGATCGGGGACGCGCGGGCTGATGGAGCAGTTGTTCGAGAAGTCGGGCATCCGCCCCAGGATCGGTCTCGCCATGAGCAGCAACGAGACCATCAAGCAGGCTGTGATCGCGGGGCTCGGCATTGCCTTCATCTCGGCGCACACGGTCGCGACCGAGCTCGACGAACGGCGTCTGGTAACGCTCGATGTCGATGGCCTGCCGATCGTGCGGCAGTGGTTTGCGCTGGCGCGCAAGGACAAGGTGCTGCTGCCGCCAGCGCAGGCGATGCTCGATTTCCTCGGCGTCAAGGGCAAGCAGTTTTTGCCGCGCACGCATCGCCGGATCCGCCTCACCCGCCCCTCAGTGCGGTCGAGGCGCGGCTGACCACGCCGTCCCCTTCAGAGCCCTCCGTCGACCTGAAAGCATTGGCGCGTGATGCGCTGGCTGTCGTCGGACGCCAGGAACAGCGCCAGGCGCGCGATGTCGTCGGGCGTCACCGCATCCGGAATGGCCTGACGCGTGCGAAATTCGGCGATCTGCTGTTCGTCCTTAAACCACAGCCGGCGCTGGCGATCCGTGATCACCATGCCGGGCGCGATGGCGTTGACGCGAATGCGGTCGGGCCCGACCAGCCGGGCCAGCGAGTTGGTGAAGCCGACAATCGCCGCCTTCGCCGCGGCGTAGGCCGGCAGCGCCGGGGCGCCGCGTATCCATGCCACCGACGACATGTTGATGATCGAGCCGCCGCCGCGCGCCCGCATCTGCGGCACCACCGCCTGCGCCGCGAAGAAGACGTGCTTGAGATTGACGCCGATCGTCCAGTCGAACTCTTCGGGCGTCACCTCGGAAAGAACATGGCGCTGATCGTTGGCGGCATTATTCACCAGCACCGCGGCATCGCCCAGCGCGGCATGCACCTTGGTCACCGCGGCCCGCAGGGCGTCGATGTCCAGGAGATCGCACGGCACGAACAGCGGCGCCGCGCCGGATGCGCCTGCCACCTCCCGCACCAGCACCTCGCCTGCATCGGCGTCGATGTCGAGAAAGGCAACACGCGCCCCCTGGGCCGCGAAGGCGCGCACGAAGGCCGCGCCGATGCCGCTGGCGCCTCCGGTGATCAGCACGACGCGATCGGCGAGGCTGGCGTAACTGGTGTGGGTCATGCGATGAGACGCTCCGTGGCGGGATCGAACAGACAGATGCGGCGCGTATCCAGCGCGAACGGCGCGAGCGCTCCCGGCGCAGGCCGGACATCGGGCGAGATCCGCGCCAGCGCGGCCTCCCCGCCGAGCCGCAGCAACACGATGGTCTCGGCGCCGGTGGGCTCGACCATCTCCACCGGCGCATTGACGACGATGGGCGCACCCGACGCGCCGGAAAATTCGCGGCCGCCCTCGGCAATGCATTCCGGCCTGATCCCAAGCACCACCTCGCGGCCGACAAAGGAAGCCGCCGCATCATATCCCCGCAGGCGAAGGCGGACCTCGTCCGGCCGTCCCGCGCCGATCACGACCGCCGGCCCGCCGTCTTCGGCCTCGAGCCGCGCCGGCATCGTGTTCATCGGCGGCGAGCCCATGAAACGCGCGACGAACAGATTGGCCGGATAGCGGTATACGGTATCGGGGTCGGCGAACTGCTGCACCTCGCCCTGATGCATCACGGCGATCCGCGTCGCCATCGTCATCGCCTCGATCTGGTCGTGGGTGACGTAGACGATGGTGGCGCCGATGCGCTGATGCAGCCGCTTGATCTCCATCCGCATCTCGACGCGCAGCTTTGCGTCGAGATTGGAAAGCGGCTCGTCGAACAGGAACAGCAAGGGATCGCGCACCAGCGCGCGGCCCATCGCCACCCGCTGGCGCTGGCCGCCGGAAAGCTGCGACGGCTTGCGGCCGAGCAGCGGCTCGATCTGCAATAGGCGCGCGACATTCGCCAGCGCCTTCTCCTGCTCCGCCTTCGGCACATGGCGGCATTCCATGCCGAAGGTGATGTTCTGGCGCACCGTCATCGACGGATAGAGCGCGTAGGACTGGAACACCATGGCGATGTCGCGGTCCTTTGGCGGGACGTCGTTGACGACGCGTCCGCCGATCTCGATGGTGCCGGAGCTCGGACGATCGAGCCCGGCGACGATGTTGAGCAGGGTGGACTTGCCGCAACCGGACGGCCCGACCAGCACGGTAAACTCACCGCTCTCGATGTCGAGGTTGATCCCCTTCAGCACCTCCAGATTGGCGTAACGCTTCGACAGGGTACGAATGCTCAACGCTGCCATGACTTCCCCTTCATTTCACGGCGCCGGCGGTAAGCCCGCGTACGAAATACTTGCCGCCGATCAGATAGATCAGCAGCGTGGGCAGGGCCGCGATCATCACCGCGGCGCTTTGCACGCCATGATGCGGAATATCGGCGACCGCGGCGGAGAGCGCGATCAGCGCGGCGGTGACCGGCTGCTGCTGGCCGGTCGTGAACGTCACGCCATAGAGGAACTCGTTCCAGATATGCGTGAACTGCCAGATCACGGTGACGATCAGGATGGGCGGCGAGAGCGGCAGAATGATGCGCCAGAAAATGCGGAAGAATCCCGCGCCATCGATGCGCGCGGCCCGTATCAACTCCTGCGGGATGGCAACGTAGTAGTTTCGGCAGAACAAGACGGTAAAGGAGAGTCCCTGGATCGTGTGGATCACCACCAGGCCCGTCAGCGTGTTCATCAAACCGGTATCGCGCAGCACGATGGTCCAGGGCAGCAAACGCATCTGCTGCGGAAGGAAGATGCCAAGCGTGACGATGCCGTAGATCCACTGATCGCCGCGAAAGCGCCAGAGCGAAACCGCGTAGCCGGCGACCGCACCGAGCAGGGTGGAGAAGATCGTCGCCGGAATGGTCACGAGCGCCGAGTTCAGCATGTAGGGACGGATGCCGGCGCAGGTCTGCGCCACGCAGAAGTCGGACCAGGCGGTGAGGTAGTTGCCAAAGGCCCATTGCTGCGGCCAGCCGATCATCGAGGTCTGTGCGATCTCTTCATTGCTGCGCAGCGAGTTCAGCACGACGACGATCAACGGTACGAGCCACGCTGCAACGACCAGCATGACGACGAGATAGATGAGCATGCGGCCCGGTGCGAAAGATCGTTCACGCATGGCTGGCCCGCCGTCGCTGGAGATATCGCCAGGCGGCGTAGGGCAGCAGCACCGCGAGAAGAAGCAGCAACATGAGCACGGCCGCCGCCGCACCACGGCCGAGCAAGCCCCGCTGGAACATCAGGTCGTAAACCACGAGGGCCGGCAGCTGGGTCGCCAGTCCCGGGCCGCCATTGGTCAGCGCGCGGACGAGGTCGAAGGTCGAAATCGCGAACTGCAGCTGGATGACGATGGCTGTTATGATGATCGGCCAAAGCGTCGGCAAAATCACGCGCCGGTACATCCGGACCGGTCCGGCGCCGTCGATCTGCGCGGCCTTGATCAGGTCGGCATCGACGGACCGAAGGCCGGCGAGGAAGAGCGCCATGGCGAAGCCCGAGGATTGCCAGATCGCAGCGATCACGATCGTCCAGATGGCCATGTCGCGATCGACCAGCCAGTCGAACCGGAAGGAAGTCCAGCCGAGGTCGTGGACGAGTTTCTGGATTCCGAGGCCGGGATTGAGTAGCCAGCTCCAGACCGTGCCGGTGACGACGAACGACACCGCCAGAGGATAGAGGAAGATGGATCGCAGCGCGTTCTCGCCGCGAATGCGCTGGTCGAGCAGGATCGCCAGCATGAGGCCGGTCGCCAGACTCAGCAGCACGAACGCGCTGCCAAACAGCAGCAGATTGTCGAAGGCAATCTGCCAGTTCCGTGTCGCCAGGACCGCCGTGTAGTTGCGCAAACCCACCCAGCCCGCGACCGGAACAAGCGTGGATGGCGTGAACGAAATCCAGATCGTCCACAGCGCAAACGAAACGAGATGCGCGGCCGACAACAGCAGCGGCACCCAGATCGTCAGAACTTCGGGCAGCCGCCCCACCCAACCGGATGTTGTCGGCCGCCCCGTTCGCGTTGCCGTGGCGACGGTGTCGGTCAACGCGCGCCCTCGACGGCCTCGGCGAGGCGGGTCACCGCCTGCTCCGGCTTGATCGTCTTGTTCTTCACGTACTCGGTGAGCACGTCGATGATCGCTGCGGTCAGGCCGTTTTCCTGCGCCATGTTGTGCGCAAGGCTGAGGACGGCCTGGTTGTTGGCGACCGCGTCCTTGAGCGCGGCCGCGGTTCGCCGTTGGCCGTCCGACCAGCCGTCGCCAGAGAGGTCGACATCGGTGCGCACGGGGATCGATCCCGTGATCTGCGAATACATGGTCTGGATCGCCGGATCCATGACGAGCTGGGCCATCAGCGTCTGACCGGCCTGCAGATCAGGCTCACTGCGCTGCCAGAAGATGAAGGCATCGGCATTCAGCAGAAAGACCGGCTTGCCATTGTCGCTGGGGCCCGGCGCGATGATGTAGTCGTCGAACTTGAAACCGGCATTGCGCAAGACGCCCTGCGCCCACCCGCCCATGATCATCATGCCCATGTCGCCATCGACGAAGCGTTTCAGGTTGGTGGCATAGGGTTGGGCGCCGACGTTGGGATCCATCCAGTCGGCGATCTTGCGCACCTGTGCGAAGGCAGCTTTGACCTCGGGGCCCTCCAAGGCCTTCTTGTCGAGATTCATGATGGCCGCGCGGTACGCAGCGGGACTGATGCCGGCGAGAGAGGCCTCGAATTTCTGCCCGTCGTCGGGACGGGTGCCGCCGTTGGCGACGGGATAAGTGACGCCGCCTGCTTTCATCTTTTCGGCAAGCTCGTTGAAGTCAGCCCAGGTGACGGGGGTCTTGTCGGCCTTGGCTTTGTCCATCGCGCGTTTGGAGAGAAACAGCATGTTGGTGCTGTAGATCTGCAATGGCAGCGAAATCCACTTGCCGCCGGGCTTGTGCAGTTTCGCAAGATCCGGGGCGACAACCTTCTCATAGCCGGCGGCAGCGACAAGGGCGTCGAGATTGACAGTCGGGGCGATCTTCGACCAGGCCGCAATCTCGGGGCCCTTGAGTTGCGAACAGGCCGGCGGATCGCCGGCCATGATCTGGGCCCGTAGCTTGTTCATCATCTCGGTGGTGAACCCGGGGACGGGCGAGTGCTGCCAAACCCCGCCCTTCTCCTCGAATTTCTTGCCGAGCGCCGTGATCGCCGCGCCGTCACTGCCGGCGGACCATTGCGAGATGGCAGTCAGGCGCGGCTTGACCGCGCTCTGCGCGCGGGCAAACGCCGGCAGTGCGAACGTGGCAGCGGATCCAGCGAGCAGTCGGCGCCTTGTTATGGAGATCGGCATAGCATGTTCCTCCCGGTGTGAACTTTTTGGCGCGTTTAAGCCGCGCGGCTCATGGCATCTCAGGCAGCCTCCACCGACGCGGCCGGCATGCCGCCGCGACAAGCCAGACAACAGGCAGCGAAGGCCAGCGCGGCATTCGGATCGTTGCCGTTCGAAGGCGGCACGAAAGCCAGCGACACCCCGGCGAATTTGCGCCCGCCGAGCAGGCAGGCATCGATCCCCTCGACCAGGGACTTTCGATCTTCTTCCGCGAGAAGGGACGGCCAGCCGCTGATGGCCACGGCAGGACAAGGCTTCACGTTCAGCGTATTGCCGATCGCAAGGCCAAGCCGGTACAGCCGGCGCCGCAACTCCTGACGCACGCGCGACGGGATCGGGATTGTATTCACCCATTCGGCGCCGAGCTGCAGCAACTCCGGCTCGGGCACGCCAAGAAGCTCCGCCAATGCCGGGAGCGACGTATAGGCCTCGACGCAGCCATGATGGCCGCAGCGGCACCGCGGCCCGCCTTCACCAAACACCATGTGGCCGAGTTCGACCGGCAGCAAGGCATCGGCCTCGATCGGGTCTTCCATCCAGGCGCCCGCGACGCCCTGGCCGACAAAGACGAACAGATGCGTCCCGGTGAACGGATAATCTTCCGTGCGGCAGCGATGAAACGTTGCATGCGCCACGACCGAATTGGTGAATTCGGCCGGCACGCCCGCAAACATCTCGTCAAGCATGCCGCGAATCCGCCTGACGTCACAGGGAATGATCGGATTGTCCGATACGCTCGACCGGCCAAGGCCCGGGATCGAAACGCCGATCTGCGAGAGGCGGACCCGCCGTCGCCGCGTCCAGTCCTGCAGCAATTGCAGCGCATCGTGAAACACCCGGCCGACGGATTCGATCGTCGGCGTTTTCGGCAGCGGCAGACGTTCGATATAATGCAGTTCGCCCGAAAGCCCGCCGACACCGACGCTCAGCCGCTGAGCGGTCAGCTCGATGGCCGCGAGCGCCACCGAATTATCGAGAGACACCAGACCTGTCGGGCCACCGACATAAGGCGCAGGCCGCCTCACTTCCTCGATCAGGCCTTCCGCCTTCAAATCGAACAGGATGCGCGACAGGCTCGCCTCGGACAGGCGCACCGCCTTGGCCAGCGGCGGCCGAAACATGCCGCCCGACTGGAGCAGATGCCCCAGAATGGCCGCGCGCGTCTGCCGCCGACTTCTCGGCTGCTCCGACATTTCCATCCCTGTGATCATTCTTACTTAGTGTAAGAATGTGCGCGCGAAACATTTCGGCTGTCAAGGCGCTTGTCGACTTTGGTCTGGAGGCGGACGTGCGCCGCCGCGAAGCGAGCGCATGTGCAACGCGGCGAGCTGAGTGAGGGCCAAGACGGACCCGGGCGAGATCGGCGGCGGGTTAGCGACGGATCTCACTCGGGTTTTGCAGGATTTGACTCCGCCACCTTGACTGTCCGGAGCAACTCCGAAACCCTGTCTTCCCTCGGGGCTGATTTCGATCTTTCCAGAAGTGAGCGGTTGCCGGAAGTGGTACGTCTATTGCTTGCGGGCAATATGCGTGCGAGGGAGAAGGTACATTATGATCCGTGTGTTTCTTGATCGACTCTACCTTTTCTCAGGCTATCTCGCCGGCCTCTTCCTCATCGCGATCTTCGTGCTGATGATGCTGCTGTCGGGCGGCCGGCCGCTCGGCATCAATATTCCCGCCGGCGATGACTTCATCTCGTGGTGCATGGCGGCAACCGCCTTCCTCGGGCTCGCCCACACCTTCAAGCATGGCGAGATGATCCGCGTCGGCCTTCTGATCGACCGCCTCAACGACAACGTCAGGCACTACGTCGAGATCGTAGCGCTCATCGTCGGCACCGGCTTCATCGGCTTCTTCGCCTGGCATGCCGCGGTCATGACCTGGCAATCCCTCAAGTTTTCCGACATCTCGCAAGGCGTCATCGCGGTGCCGCTGTGGATTCCGCAGCTCGGCTATAGCGGCGGTCTCGTGATTCTCTTCATTGCCTTTGGCGACGAGCTGATCCATGTCCTGCGCGGCTTTTCGCCGCGCTACGAATTGCCGAAGCCGCAGAGCGCCGAGGAAGTCGTCGAGCGCGCCATGCAGAGCGGGGTCTGACATGGAACTCCTCTCCATCGCCGCCATCCTGCTCGGATTTCTCGCCCTGCTGCTCGGCGCCGGCGTCTGGATCGCCGTCGCCCTGATGGCGACGGGCTGGGCCGGCATGCAATTCGCCGGCGGCAACATTCCGGCGGGCTCCGTGCTGGCGACGACGGTATGGGGCAACAGCGCGTCATGGTCGCTCGCGGCTTTGCCGCTGTTCATCTGGATGGGCGAAATCCTGTTCCGCACGCGGCTGTCGGAAGAAATGTTCCGCGGGTTCGCGCCCTGGCTGAACTGGCTGCCCGGCCGGCTCATGCACGTCAATGTGCTGGCCTGCGGCGTGTTCGGCTCGGTGTCGGGCTCGTCCGCCGCCACCTGCGCCACGGTTGCCAAGATCGCGCTGCCGGAACTGAAGAAGCGCGGCTATGACGAAAACCTAAGTCTCGGCTCGCTCGCCGGCGCGGGCACGCTCGGCATTCTGATCCCGCCGTCGATCACCATGGTGGTCTACGCCGTTCAGGCCAACGTCTCGATCATTCAGGTCTTCCTTGCCGGATTTCTGCCGGGCCTTCTGGTGATGGTGCTCTACTCCGGCTACATCGCGATCTGGTCGCTGGCCAATCCGAAGCGGACGCCGCCGGCCGAACCGGCGATGAGCCTGCGCCGGCGCATCGCGGAGTCGCTCAATCTCATTCCCTGCCTGCTGCTCATCATCTTCGTCTTCCTGTCGCTGTTGATGGGCTGGGCGACGGCGACCGAATGCGCCGCGTGGGGCGTGTTGGGCTCGCTCGCGATCGCATGGTGGCAGGGCTCGCTGACGTGGGAGTCGTTCTGGGCGAGCGTGATGGGGGCGACCAGGGTCAATTGCATGATCCTCCTGATCCTGGCAGGCGCCTCCTACATGGGCACGTCGATGGCCTATACCGGCATCCCGATGGCGCTGGCCGGCTGGGTCAACAGCCTGCAGCTCAGCCCCTACGCGCTGATCGCCGCGCTCACCGTCATGTACATCGTGCTCGGCACGGCGCTCGACGGCATTTCCATGATCGTGCTGACCACCGCCATCGTCATTCCGATGGTGAAGCAGGCCGGCTTCGATCTCGTCTGGTTCGGCATTTTCCTGGTGCTGGTGGTGGAGATGGCCGAGGTCTCCCCGCCCGTCGGCTTCAACCTGTTCGTTCTGCAGACCATGAGCGGCAAGGACTCCAACACGGTCGCCAAGGCGGCCCTGCCGTTCTTCTTCCTGCTTGTTCTCGCGGTTGCTATCATCACCGTCTTTCCTTCCATCGTGATGGTGCTGCCGCAGATGGCGTTCCCTGGCTAGAGAGAGGTGTTTTCATGTTGAGGCTTTTGAAGACGTGCGCGATGGCCGCCTGCGTTGCGGCTCTTGCCGTTCCGGCGATGGCGCAAACCAAATGGAACCTTCCGGCGGCGTATCCTGCGGACAATCCGCATTCGGTGAACCTGATCGCGTTCGCCAAGGACGTCGGCGACGCCACCGGCGGCAAGCTGCAGATCACCGTGCATCCCGCCGCGTCCCTGTTCAAGGCGCCGGAGATCAAGCGCGCCGTCGCAACCGGGCAGGCGCAGGCGGGCGAAGTGCTGATCTCGCTGCACGAGAACGAGGATCCGATGTTCGGCATCGACGTCATCCCGTTCCTGTCGACGAGCTATCCGGCGGCCAAGAAGCTGTGGCTCGCCTCGAAGCCGGCGATCGAGAAGAAGCTCGCCTCACAAGGCCTGATGCTGCTGTTCGCGGTGCCGTGGGGGCCGCAAGGCATCTATGCCAAGAAGGACATCAACACCGTCGAAGACATGAAGGGCCTGAAGTGGCGCGCCTACAATGTCGGCACCTCGCGCATCGCCGAACTGGTCGGCGCGCAGCCCGTCACCATCCAGGCGGCGGAACTGCCGCAGGCGCTGGCGACCGGCGTCGTGAATGCCTTCATGACCTCGGGCTCCACCGGCTATGACAGCAAGGCCTGGGAGACCATGACGCATTTTTATGACGCACAGGCCTGGATTCCGAAGAACGTGACCTTCGTGAACAAGGCGGCGTTCGACGCGCTCGACAAGCCGACCCAGGAAGCGATCCTCAAGGCGGCAGCCGTCGCCGAAGAACGCGGCTGGAAACTCGCGGAAGAGAAGGCCAAGTGGTATCTCGAACAACTCGAAGCCAACAAGATGAAGGTGCTGCCGCCGCCGGCCGCGTTGAAGTCCGGCCTCGAGAAGATTGGAGAGCAGCTCACGTCCGACTGGCTCAAGAAGGCCGGTGCTGACGGTGAAGCCGTGATCGCCACCTACAAGAAGTAGGACCGTCGCAACCTGGCAGAGCCCGGCATTCGGTTGCCGGGCTCTGCTATTTCCGTGACGCCGCATGGGCGAAACTTGTGGTGCGTTCCAGGCTCAGAGACGCCGGCGATCTTGCAGCCGTGCTTCGAATGCAATTCTCGATACACCCTTAGGTAGATTGGTAATCGTTTCTTAGGAGCATCGCGATACCGTCGGGCATCTTCACAAGCACGCCGCCCGCCACGGCAGGACGGCGACCGAGTTGGGAATGCCGCCATGCAAGTGCCCTACAATCCCTTGTCGCCGTCGTTCCGAGCATGGCAACTGCCGCAGCCGCCCGAGCCGCCCCGGCTTTTGGCGGAGCTCGCGGCAAACCATCAGACATCGTCCAGCGCAAAGCCGTCGGGCGAGGCTGCGTCGGGCGGGGCTTCGACGCCCTCGACCGGCGGCACTGGCCAATCGCCGGGCGTGCAGGCGTTTCTGCTTCGCGTGCAGGAACTGGGGGCGCTGTATCTGCTGGGGAGCGATGGCAACGACAAGCTGTCCGGCTGGAGCAACAGTTTCATCGATGGCGGCGCCGGCGATGACCAGATCCGGGCATGGTCGGGATCGGCCGCCTATGGCGGCAGCGGCAATGACCAGATCCATGTGTGGTCCGACAGCGTCGTGGATGCCGGCACCGGTGACGACATCGTGCGCGCCTGGTCGAACACCGTGACGTTGGGCGGCGCCGGAAACGATGCGATCAGCGCCTGGTCCGACAGCGTGGTCGACGGCGGCACCGGCGACGACGTGGTCCGCGCCTGGTCGAATACCGTGACGATGGGCGGCGCCGGAAACGACGTCATCAGCGCCTGGTCCGACAGCGTGGCCGATGGCGGCGCGGGAAATGACACGATCTCGATATGGTCCGACAGCCGCGCCTATGGTGGTGACGGCGACGATTCCATCACGGCGCGTGTCGGTGGTTATGTCGAAGGTGGAGCAGGCAACGACACCATCGATGCGGACAACGGAGCGGTGGTCAGTGGCGGCACCGGCGACGACGTCATTCGCGCCGACCGGGGTGCAACGGTTCTGTTCAATGCCGGCGATGGCAAGGATACGGTCTTCGTCAACCGTGACGTCACCATCAAATTGGGCGAAGGCTTCTCGGCCGATAACATGAACGTCACGATGTCGGGAAATGTCGCGACGATATCCTTCGGCGAGGGCTCGGACGAGTTGACGCTGAATCTCGGTTTCCATCCGGTCAGCCTCTCTTTTGCCGATGGCTCGAGCGCCGAGATCAAGGCCGACGTATTCAGTGTCGTGCGCACACAGACCGGTGCGTCGAAAGTAGCCTGACGCCTGCATTCGCGAAGGCGATCGCCCGAAGATTCAAGAACCCGCCCGGCCTGGCCGCGGCGGGTTTCGTTTTGCCGCCGTGACGCGCAAGCCGTGAGCTTTGCCATTGGCTTGGAAAGCCGGGTGCCGGCAGACCCTGTGGGTGTCTCCGCACCCAATCTCGCAAGCACCTGACAATGAAGCGTGATTGCCTGGCGCGCCGCTGCGGCGCCGGGTCTCGGCACACGCACCCCGCGATCGCGCATCAAGCAAAAGGCCCCGGAAAACATGGAGATAGCCCGTTGGCACGGCTGTTGCGATGAACAGCCTCGGTGAGCCGACAATTCAAAGGGCCTCCAATGTGGCCGCACAGGACGATGAAGCCGACATCGAGAATGAGCTGCGCAACTACATCCGGGCCAATCCGGGTGCGGGCGATACGGCCATCGGTGTGGCGTCGTTCTGGCTCTGCATGCAGCCCACATCGCAGAACATTGCCTTGGTCGAGCGCGTTCTCGCGCGGCTCGAGGCCGAGGGGCTGGTGCGCTCGCTCGATAGTGCCGGCAGTACCTACTGGTTCGCCGCCGGCAACCCCTGAGGTGCCGGCATGATCACCGCGCTGCGCGCCACCAGCCAGACGCTCGCCGCCGTTCTTCGTGCCCGATTTCTTGCGGAACCCTCCCTTGCAGCGCTGTTCGGCGCCGGCGGGGCAACCGTCTCGCTTGCGACGCCGGATGAGATGGTGCGCCGGCGTGAAGTCGGTCTTTCGATCTGGCTCTATCGCCTGATCCGGGACGACATGACGCTCAACCGGCAGGAAGAGCGCTCCGGCTTCGACACGTTTCGCCGCGTACCGCTGCCGCTTCGCCTGCATTACCTGCTGACGCCGATGCTCTCTTCGAGCGCCGACCAGGCGCCTGAGACGGAGCAGCACATTCTCGGCGCGGTGCTGCAGACCTTTCACGACCATCAATCGCTCGGCGGCGCCGATCTTGCCGGCGATTTCGCGGGAACGTCGACCGAACTGCGCGTGCATCTCGAGAGCCTCGCGCTCGACGAAATCACGCGCATCTGGGATTCGCTCGAACGGTCGTATCAGCTCTCGGTGTCTTACGAGGTCAGCGTCGTCGAGGTCGCCTCGCGGCGGCCGGATCTCGGAGACCGCGTGGTGATCACGCCGCGCGCGCGCAGCGGGCTTGCACGGGCGGGGGCCTCGCCATGACCACGCTCCTGCTCAATTCCGGCGCGCTGAACTGGACCGTCGTGCTCGACAACCGCCTTGCGCCGGCCGCAGAGCTGTTTCAGGCGCTCGTCACGGGCCGCGCCCTCGACGAAGCAGATGGACGCCCGGTCGACGGACGGATGCATCTCACCATCGACCGGTCGACGCTGACGCCCGCAGTCGACGGCGACGGCATGTTCGGCTGGGGCGGCGTGCCGCGCGTGGTGTGGGGCGGCAATGCGGCGGTTGCCCTCGCATGCCGCGGGGCGGTCGACATGCCGGGCTTCCTGCCGCGCCAGCTCGACTTCGCCCTGCCGGCCCAGCCCGGCTACCCCGATGTGATCCAGCCGCTCGATCTCGGCGATGTCGAATTGCACCGCGTTCCGGTTCAGCTCAGGGGCCGCGTCGTCTCGGCAAATGGCGCACCGCGCGCCGCCGCGCAGATCGACGTCACCGGTCTCTGGTATCGCGGCTTCGATTACATCGACGAAACATCGCCCTCAACGATCGGCACGATGGCCGCCGTCGCCCCCGGCCTGGCGCGCTTCCGCGGTGGCGCCGGCCTGCAAGCGCGAGTCTGGCAGCTGAATTTACAGCCGCAACGCTCGGTGCTGCTGGACGATGCGCTGCCCGGCGCAAGACAGATCAGGACGTCGGCCGGCGTACCCTTCGCGCCGGGGTCCGCAACCGACGTGATCGCGATCGCCGGGCTCGGCGATACCACGGAAATTCTCCACGTCGACGCCATCGCCTCGCCGGTGACGCCGGACGAAGTGCTGGTCGACCTGCGGCATCCGCTGGCGGAAGCGCATATGCGGGGCGGCGAAGTGCGCAACGCCCAGCTTGCCGGCGCCGGCGCCTGGTCGCCGATCCAGCATGGCGTCCATGCCGGCGATCGCAGCGTCTGCCTTGCCAATGGCGGCGTGCTCGCAGCGGCGGGCGATCTGATCGAGATCGACGGCGGCGGTGTGCCATCCGAAATCGCGACACTGGCGCGCGTGACGGCGATCGCCGATGCGGGGGGATATTACAGCCTGCCGCCGCTGCACCGCGCGGCGCTGATCCGCCTGCGCGCGCAGCACGCGGCCGAGCTGCAGCCTGCCGAAGCCACCTTTGTTCTCGAACCGTCGCTCGCCGCCCTGCGCGGCGACATCGTCTTCCCGATCTGAACCGACCATCCGAAGGAGAGCGTTGATGGGCGAATATCTTTCACCGGGCGTCTACTCGGAATTCATCGAGCCGATCGCTCCGATCGAGCCAGTGAGCACGTCCACCGCAGCGATGATCGGCGTGAGCGAGCGCGGACCGGAAAACGTGCCGATCCTGGTCGGGGCGCCCGGCGAGTTCGAGCGCTGGTTCGGCTCGATCCTGCCGATCGACGATTACCGCGATCCGTTCGACGCGCGGCGCGCGCATTGCTACCTGCCCCACGCCGTCCAGGGCTTCTTCGCCAATGGCGGCAAGCGGCTCTATGCGCTGCGCGTGATGCCGCCGGGCGCGAGGCGCGCGGCCATGACGCTTTTCGCACGCGATCCGCTGGGCGCAGCGAGCGGGCTTGCGCTGATGACGCGCGCCGCGGCCGGCGACACGCAGGCGCTGATCGCGGTCGGCGGCGCCCTGCCCACGGTCGGCCAATCGGTCCGGATCGGCGACGGCTCCGCCGCGGAATACCGCGAGATCACCGCCGTCCATCCCGCGGCGGTCGGCACCAACGGTTTCCACGTCGCGGTCGAAACGCCGCTGGCGCACGACCATGCCGCCGGCGCTGTTGTCACCGCATTCGCGGCCGTCGCCGCGGCCGTTACGCTGACGGCTCCCGTCGCGGCGGCCGACGCCATCGTTACGGTCTTGTCGCTCGCGCTCGATCTGACAACCGTGCCCGGCGGCGTGCAGCGATTGGCGATGTCTGGCGGCGGCGTTACGACGATTGCCAACGTCGTCGCGGTCGCAGCGGGCGCCGGAGCCAACGAATACGACCTCACCCTCGCCGGCCCGGTCGGCCACGGCTATGCCGCGACCGATAGTGCGGAAGTGTACCGCACCGATCCCGGCCCGTACACGCTCGCCCTCGGCGCCGTGACCGGCTCATCCATTCTCGCGACCGACGTCGCCATCGCGGCAGGATCGATCGTCGAACTCGGCGCGGCGCCGAACCTCGATTCCCGCCGCGCGATGCTGGCGGCCTATCTGCCGCTCGCCGTCGATCTCCCGGCGGACGTCGGAACCGGCGCCGCCGTCGAGCACGTGACGCTGGCGGCGACCGCGACACCGGCGACGACGCTGACGGCGCCAGTTGCCGGACGCGCCCTCGCGCTCGCGGCACGAACCGACATCGCGGGCGGCTCGATCCTGCTGCTGACCGACGGGCCTGTACAGGAATATGCCGTCGTTGCTTCGTTGTTCGGGCCGGAAGCTCCCGCGCCCGATCCCGGAACGGTGATGCTGGTGCAGGCGCCGACGCATGGCTTCCCGGCCGGCGCCAGCGCGCAGATCGTCGGCCTCGGCGTGCCGGCGCCGCAGCATGCCGCTACCCAGGTCGTGGCGCCCGCGCATGCCGGCGACAACCGGCTTGCGGTGCTGCGAGCCAATGGCTGGGTGGTCGGCGACACGTTCTCGGTGCAGTCGAACACCGGCGTGAGCTATCATCGGGTTTCCGCCGCGCCCGTCGCGCTCGTCTCGGCGCGGATCGAATTCGACCCGCTCGATCCACTTGGCGCGGAGCACGCCGCCGGATCCGAGATTGCGATCCGCGACCCGCTCCTCGACATCACCGCACTCGACCGCGGCCGCTGGGGCAACCGGCTCCGCATTTCGGTCGAGGACGAAATTTCCGGGCTGGCGGCGAATGCCGCGATCACTGGATTGATCACGGCCGTCGAACTTCAGCTATCGACCATCAGCGGCCTGCAGCCGGGCAGCAATATCGAGGTCACCAATCCTGCGAGCGGCGCCAGCCTGGTCTTAAAGGTGCGCAGCACCGATCCGGCCACGACACGAATCCGCCTCGAGGCGCCGGGACTGGATGCCGCTGCGCTGGCCATTCTCGGGCCGGTCGCCCCGCCGCAGACCTACATGCTGCGCTCGCGCGAGTTCCGGATGACCATCGCATTGCTGCGCCGGCCCGATCCGGCCGAGCCATCACGCAATGAAGAGGTGATCTCGAACGAAGTGTTCAGGAATCTCAGCCTCGATCCGCGTCATGCACGGTATGCGCCGCGCATCCTCGGCGATGTGAACGGACCGCTCCGGCGCGAGGATCGCCGGCCCGAGGGTGAATCGCTCTACATCCGCCTCAGCGACCGCGCCGCCACCGCTGCCGTGCTGCGCAGCATCCGGCTGGGCCCGGAGACGCTGATCGACCACCTGCCGAATGGACGTACCGCGCCGGCGCGTCATCCGCTCACCGGCGGCCTCGACGACATGGCCGGCATGGTCGACAACGTCTATATCGGCGCCGACAATGCCGACGCCGAGCTGCGCACCGGCCTCTTTGCACTGTGCAACGTGCCGGATGTCAGCCTCGTGGCGATCCCGGGCCAGGGCAGCGCGCGCCTGCAGGCCGAAGCGATCAGCCATTGCGAACTGATGCGCTATCGCGTCGCGATCCTCGACGCGGCCTATCCCGACTCGAGCATCGCCGAAGTTCAGAACCAGCGTCAGCAATTCGATACGCACAACGCGGCGCTCTATTATCCGTGGCTGCAGGTTTCGGACCCGACGCCGGTGAACCTCGCCAATATCGGCACGTTCTCGCTGCCGCCGTCGGGGCACATGCTCGGTATCATCGCACGCGCCGACGAGGAAGGCGTACACGTGCCGCCCGGCAACATGGTGGTGCGCGGAATCACCGGGATCTCGCGTCTCGTCACCAAGGCCGAGCACGACGTGCTCAACCCCTCGCCGACCAACATCAATGTCATCCGCGATTTCACCGACGAAGGACGCGGCTACCGCGTCTATGGCGCGCGGACGATCACATCGGATACGGCGCGGAAATATCTCAACGTCAACCGGCTGATCTTCTTCGTTCAGAAGTCGCTCGAGGTCGGGCTGCAATGGGCCGTGCTGCGGCCGAACTCCGCGCCGTTATGGGCGGCCGTGCGGCAATCCGTGACGTTCTTCCTGTTCGACGTCTGGCGCTCGGGCGCGCTTCTGGGCGAGCGCCCGGAAGAAGCCTTCATCGTCGCCTGCGACGAGACCACGATGTCGCCGGGCGATCTCGACAACGGCAGGCTGATCTGCATCGCCGGCATCGCGCCCGTCAAGCCTGCGGAGTTCGTCATCCTCCGCCTCGGCTTCCTCACCAGAACCGCTACGCAGGAGTAACATCATGGCGACCGCGCAACGGAAGGATCCCTTCCGCACCTTCAACTTCGTCGTCGAGGCGGACGGCCGTCCGCTCGGATCGTTCTCGGAGGTCTCGGGCCTCAACGCCGACGGTGACTCGGTGGACTACCGCACCGGCGATGCGCCGACCAACCTGGTCGACAAGCTGCCGGGGCTGCGAAAGGTCTCCAACATCACCTTGAAGCGCGGCCTGACACAAAACCGCTATCTGTTCTCGCTGTGGGCAGACACCGCAAGCGGCAACACGCGGCGGCTCAACATCACGATCACCTTGCGCGACGAGAAGCGCAAGAACGTCCTCTCCTGGAGCTGCCGCAACTGCTGGGTCAACGCCGTCGAGGGACCGAGCCTGCGCGCCACCGACAACCAGGTCGCGGTCGAAAGCGTGACGATCTGCCACGAAGGCATCGACTTCAAGATCGAGTGACGCCATGCTCACCCTGCCCGCCACACCCGGTGTTTATCTGCAGCGCTCCGACCCCGGACGCGACGATATCGCCGTGCTCAGGACCGACATCGTCGGCTTCGCCGGGTTTGCGGAGCGCGGACCGATCGGCACGGCGGTCAGCCTCGACACCATGCGGCAGTTCACCGCCGTCTACGGCAACTATCTTGCGGGCGCCGAGCTCGCCTATGCGGTGCGCGCGTTCTTTGAGAATGGCGGGCGTCGCTGCCGCGCCGTGCGTGTGGCGAGCGAAGCGGCACTTGTCGGCGCCGCGCCAGCGACGCTGGATATCATCGACAGCAGCGGAAGCATCGGCTTCGCGCTCGCCGCCTCCAGCCCCGGTGCCTGGGGCAACGGGCTTGAGGTCTCGGTTCGCGCGATGACGCGCGGCGACACCCTGATCCCGACGCCGGGCGCACCGGAGCGGAGCAGCGCCATCGATATCGGCCTGTTCCTGCCGGGCGATCTGGTGCGGCTGAGCCAGCCGGGGTCGGCGGATACGTACCGGCTGGTTGCGAATGTCGACCGTGAGGCCGGCGCGCTGGTCTGGACCCTGCCCGACCTCCGCGCGCGGCGACCATGGGAAAAGCTCCTCACCGGCTTCGATTCGTCACGGCCGATCCGTGTCGAGCGCATCGTTCACGAGATCGTCGTGCGCGAACGCGGCCGCGTGGTCGCGATCTACAGCGATCTCGGGCTGCATCCGGTTTCGCGGCGGTTCATCGGCGACGTGCTGCGCCCGGTCGACTTCGAGGCCGGCGGACTTGAGGTCGTCGCGCCGGTCGAGGTCGTGCTGCCGGAGCGTTCCGCCGGTTTCGTGCCCGCGCCGATCGCCGGCAATGCCGCCGCCTATCAGGCCATGCAGGGCGGGCGCGACGGGCTGGCAGCGGTCACCGTCAGCGACATGATCGGGCGCGACCTCGAAGATCGACACCTGTTGCGCGGCTTCTTCAGCCTCGCTTCCGCACGGGACCTCTCGATACTGGCCGCACCTGACGTCGTCGGCCGGCGCAACCCGCCGCCGGAATATGGCGTGCCCGATCCGGCCGACCCCTGCGTGCCCTGCTTCACCGACGAGCCCGTCGCGACGCGTCCGCGACCGCCGGTCCTGGAGCAGCCGCCGCGCTTCACGCTTGCCGAGATCGCGCGGATGCAGGGCGCGCTGATCGATATCTGCGAATTGAAGACCGACCGGATCGCGTTGCTCGATCCGCCCTGGGAAACGGCGAGCGGCTCGCCGCTCGGCCTCGCGCCGATCGCCGACTGGCGCCGCCGCTTCGAGACCAGCTATGGCGCGCTCGCCTTCCCCTGGTGCATCGTTCCGGATCCCATGATGCGCGCCGCCACGCGCGCGGTGCCGCCCTGCGGTCACGTTGCCGGCCGGATCGCGGCGGAAGACAACGCGCGCGGCGTGCCCGGCACTGGCGCCAACGCGCCGATCGACTGGATCACCGACACCTCGATCGTCATCGATCGCGCCGCGCATGGCCGGCTGAACGAGGCCGGCATCAACGCGCTCTGCGTCACCCACGGCCGGGCACCGCGCCTGATGGGCGCACGCATGCTGAGCTCGGTATCCGTATGGCGTTTCATCACCACCCGGCGGATCGTCTGCGCCATCCGCCGCCAGCTCGTCGCCGCGCTGCAATGGGCCGTCTTCGCGCCGAACGACGCGGTAACGCGGCTGATGATCGTGCGCCAGACCTCGGACTATCTCGAGATGCTGCGGCGTCGCGGCGCGCTCGCCGGCGCCGTGCCTGAAGAGGCGTATTACGCGCGCTGCGACGATACGACAACAACGCAGTCGGACCGCGACAACGGCCGCCTGATCACCGAGATCGGCATCGCGCCGAGCGCGCCGTTCGAATTCATCGTGCTCAAGCTCGGAAAATCGGCCGACCAGTTCGAGATCGCCGACCAGGGCGCCGGCCTGCAGCCGCTGTTCTCGGAGGCCGCGCCATGACCAAGCGCCGCGATCCCCTGATGGCGTTCAACTTCACCGTCTCGCTGCTGCCGAGCCCGGACAGCGGCAACGGCGCCGCGGTCGGCACGATGGTGCTGACGACCTCCGGCATCCGTGCCACCGCGGGATTCAGCGAAGCCAGCGGGCTCGAAATGCGCATGCAGGTCGAGGAATATCCGGCCGGCGGGCTCAACGGCACCGTGCTCAAATTTCCCGGACGGGTGAGCTGGTCGAACATCGTGCTGAAGCGCGGCGTGGTCGCGCGGCGCGATCCGCTCGACAAGAGCGACCTGTGGACCTGGTTCAAGGGCTACCTCGACGGCAAGGGCGAGCGCCGCGACGGCGTCATCACGCTCAACGACAATTCCCACCAGGCGAGGCGGGCCTGGGCGTTCCGGCGCGGCCTGCCGCTGCGCTGGGTCGGCCCCAGCTTCGATGCGACGCGCAACGCCGTCGCGGTGGAAACGCTCGAAATCGCCCATGAGGGCATCACCGACATCAGCGCCGGCACCAGCATCGGCGGCGCCGTCGCCGATGTAATCGGCAAGATCTTTTGAGGCGTGGTCATGGACGTTGTGATCGACGAGGTCGTCGCCCGGATCAAGGTCGCGGATCGCTCCGCGGTTCTCGACGAGGCGACGATTGCGAACCTGGTGCGCGCGGTGATCGCGGGGCTCGACGAACGCGACGTCCGTCAGCGCCGCCGTGCGGCGGACACCCAGATTACCGACGACGGACGCCGCGGCATTACCGGCCAATCGGCGGACATGTGAGGGCACGATGCTGCAGGCACCTCCCGGACAGGCTTCGCTGACGATCAACTGGCACAATGAAAGCGCGACCGTGCCGTGCCAGTTCAATCCGACGGAGCTGCAGATCGAGAAGTCGGCGCAACTGGCCGAGATCGGCATTCCCGGCCTGGCCGCGCCGATCCAGCAATTCGTGCGCGGCCAGGCCGCGGTGCTGACCGCGGACCTGTTCTTCGATACGTCCGATCAGGGCACCGGCCTGAAGAGCACCGCGGTGACGACGCTGACGGACCCGGTATTCGCCGCCCTGCTGATCGACCCGGAGCTGCATACGCCGCCGACCGTGATCTTCCGCTGGGGCAAGGGCTTTCCGACCAGCAGCGTGCCCTCCCAGGTGCAGAACCAGGCCCGCAACGCATTTCGCGGGGTCGTGGTCAGCGTCCGCCAGAACTTCACCTTCTTCTCGCGCTTCGGCGTGCCGCTGCGGGCCAAGCTGCACCTGACGATACGGGAATACTTCCCGCTGCGCGACCAGCTTCGCGACCTCCGCCTCGCCTCCCCCGACCGCACCCACGGCCGCGTACTGCGGCGCGACGAAACGCTCGCCCAGCTCGCCGCCACGCAATACGGCAAGTCGAGCGAATGGCGGCGCATCGCCGACGCCAACCGGATCGGCGATCCCCGGCGGCTACAGCCCGGCAAGCGCCTCGTGCTGCCCTCGATACCGGTATCGGGAGGCACCTCATGAGCGCATTCACCCCGCTGGCCGACGTTGCGCAAAGCCGTGGCTATGGCGACATGTTCGCGCCGGCTTTCGAGATCCGCGTTGAAGGCGTCGGCCTGCCGCACGACGTCGTCCGCGATGTGGTCGAGGTGACCTATACCGACAGCCTGACCGAAATCGACCGCTTCGACGTGACGGTTTCGAACTGGGACGACAGCAAGCGGCAGTTCAAGTTTCACGGCTCCGAAAGCGAAGCTGACGCTGCCGATCCGTCGGCGTCGCGCCATCTCTTCACGATCTTCGAGCCGAGCGCCAAGACCGCCGAACTCTATCTCGGCTATGCCGGCAAGCTTCGCCAGATGATGCGCGGGCGGTTTGCCACCGTCGAACCGGTCTTCCCCTCCTCCGGCAAGCCGACGCTGACGGCGTCGGCGCTCAATGTCCTGCAGCGGCTGCGCCGCAAACCCTATTCGAGCGCGTGGCCGAACAAGAAGCCGAGCGAGATCGCGGCCGGCATCGCCGAACTGCGCGACGGCAACGCCAAGCGTTTTCCGCTTCCCGTCGACGTCGATCCCGGCGCCGGGTCGAACGAGGACCCGATTCCCTATATCGCGCAAGCCGCGCAGCATGACATCGATTTCCTGCTCAATCTCGCCCGCCAGTATGGCTACGAGGTCGAGCTGCGGCTCAAGGAGAAGCCGGACGGATCGACCGAGGAACGGCTGTGGTTCGGCCGGCCGGCGCGCGCGCCGGAGCCGGTCGACCTTTCGCTGCGCTGGGGCGCGACGCTGATCGATTTCAAGCCGGCGCTGACCACCGCGAACCAGATCAAATCGGTCACGGTGCGGGGCTGGGACCGCAACCGGCAGAAACCGATCGAGGAGAAGATCGCCTTCGATTCTGCCAAGCTCAGGGCGCAGAACCCCGACCTTGCAAAAGTGATCGAGCGGATCGAGCCGCGCGAGGACATCGTGGTCGACCTGCCGGTGGCGTCAGCTGCCGAGGCGAGAGACCGCGCGATCGCGATCATGCGCGACCGCAACGCCAACATGATCAAGGCGCGCGGCACAACGATCGGCATGCCGGATCTTCGGGCCGGGCGGCGCATCGAGATCACCGGCCTCGGCGGCCGCTTCTCCGGTCAGTATCTGCTGACCAAGACCGACCACACGCTGGGAGAAGGCGGCTATCTCACCCGCTTCGAGTGCCGGCGCGAACATTTTCCGGCGGGGGTTTCCTGATGCGTCCCGGAGACATGCAGGGCATTGCGATCGGCATCGTCAAGGAAGTCGGCAAGGACGAGAATGCCGGCTATGTGAAGCTGCGTTTCCCCTGGCTCGATGCCAGCTACATCACCGAATGGGCCTCCTTCCTGCAAAACGGCGCCGGGCCGAACCGCGGCGTGTTCTTCATGCCGGAGATCGACGACGAGGTGATCGTCGGCTTCCTGCACGGCGAGTTCAGCAGGCCCATGGTGCTCGGCGCCGCCTACAATCCGCGCCATCTGGCGCCCGCCACCGACCCGCGGCAGCGCATGATGCAGTCGCTCAACGGGCACAGCATCTCCTTCGTCGATTCGACGGTGAACGGCGGCGACAAGGGCGCGCTGATCATCCAGGACGGCCACGGCAACAAGATCACGATGTCGAACGGCTATGTGCGGATCGAATCGACGGCCGTGCTCGAACTCTCCGCGCCGCAGATCGTGCTGAGCGGGCCGGGCTGGACCAGGCCCGTCATTCAGTACAAGCAACCGGTTTGAGGGCGTCATGGCCAATATCGATGTCCCCCTCCCCGACAGCATCACCAAGGCCCTCGCCGCGCCCAAATGCATCGACATGCAGTTGCCGGCATCCAAGAAGGTGCAGCTCCGGCTGCCGCTCGGCGGCACCATCAAGCCGATCCCCGACGTGACGAAGGGTTTGCCGAGCACCTGCTCGCTGACCTTCAACCTGGCGCTGCAGATCGCGCCGATCATGGCCTCGATCGAATGCCTGATGAACGTCTTGAAGTTCATCGGCGCGATCATCGACGCGATCAAGGCGTTCAAGGACAATCCGCTATCGATACCGTCGAGCGTCGACAAGCTGATCCAGGCCGCCGAGGACGTTGCAGGCTGTATCGCCAAGGTCACGGTGCCGCCGCTCGGCATCCTTCCCTTCCTCAAGGATCTCCTGCTGATGATCGCGCGGATCCTGCGCTGCATCGTCGAGGCATTGAAAAGCGTCGTCGAGATCATGGACGGGCTGGAGCTTCAGCTCGCGACCGCGCGGCAGAACGGCAATGACGAACTTCTCGCCCAGCTTACCTGCGCAAAGGAGAACGCCGAGCTCGCCGCCGCCGGCCAGATGCAGGCCATCGAACCGATCCAGGTGCTGCTCGATCTTGCAAAACCTTTCTTCTCCATCGGAGGCATTCCGGAAATCGCACTGCCTTCCATCGGCTCGGACACGGACATCGACTCGCTGAAGCAGATACTCGAGACGCTGGATACGGTGCTCGGCGCCATCGAAACCGCGGCGGAGGCGATTCCGGCATGAGCCTGCTTGCACGCCCTCTCCCGCCCGCCCGCGCCTTTCTCGGCAAGGGCCTGGCTTTTCCGATCGCCGCCGGGCCCAACGGCCGGCTGGCGCGCGCCTCGGGCGAGGCCAAGGTCGAGCAGTCGATCACGCTGATCCTGTCGACCGCGCCGGGCGAGCGGGTGATGCGGCCCGATCTCGGCTGCGCCATCCACGACATGGTGTTCGCACCGAACGATCCGTCCAACGTCGTTCGCATCACCGAGGCCGTGCGCCAGGCGCTCGCCGATCAGGAGCCGCGGATCGTCGTGCTCGACGTCAATGCCGAGCAGGACATTTCGCATCCGTCGCTGATCGTGATCCGCGTCGACTACCGCGTTCACGGCAACAACACGATCGCCAACCTCGTTTATCCATTCTTCATCCGGGAGGGAATCTGATCATGCCTCTCGCGGATTATGTACCGAAGCTCGACAACCGGAATTTCGACGACCTCGTCGAGGAGGCCCGCGCGCGCGTGCCGCGGTATACTTCCGAATTGACCGATTTCAATCCGGGCGATCCGGCGTTTGCGCTGATCGAGCTCAACGCCTGGATGACCGACCTGCTGCTCTACCGGCTCGGGCGGGTGAGCGAGCTGCATTACCTGAAATTCCTCGAACTCGTCGGCATCGAGCTGAAGCCGGCGATCCCGGCTTCGACGATCATCGTCATTCCCGTGCAGCCGACCTTTGCCGGGCAGAGCGTGATCGTGCCGGCGCGCACCGCGATTTCGAGCGCCGAGCCCGACGACAAGGGTCCGATCGTGTTCGAGACCAGCCGCGCCTTCACCGCGGTCAACGCGCGGCTTGCGGCGCTGCAGGTCAATGACGGCTTCTCGATATTCGATCGCAGCCCGGTCAATACCCCGGCCGGTGCGGGGTTTGCCCCGTTCGGCGATCTCGCCACCGAAGGCGCGAGCCTGATGTTCGGGCTCGACAGCAACGTCGCCTTGCCGGGCGAAGCGGAACTGAGCATCGGCGTGTTTGCAGCGGCATCGGGCACCGGCGGCGTCACGCAGTGCGGCGACAGCACGATCTATCGCCCCGGCAAGATCGTCTTCGAGGCCTGGTCGGGCCTGTCCTGGCTGCCGATGACGACCCTGTCCGACGATACCAACAGCTTCACCCGCTCGGGGACGATCCGCGTGCGCCTGCCCAAGGCCGGCTCGATGCCGCGGGCGGCGTTCGGATCGGTGACCGCCAAGTTCTTCTACATTCGCGCGCGTCTTGTGCTCGCCGATTATGACCGCCCGCCGCGGCTGACCTATGTCGCGATCAACGCCGTGCCGGCGCTGCAGGCCGAAACGCTGGAATACGAAATCCTCGGCGGCAGCGACGGCTCGCCCGACCAGGTCTTCCGCCTCGCCAATGTCCCGGTTCTCGACGGCTCGCTCGTCGTCGAGGTCGATGAAGGCGACGACGCCGGGTTCACCGCCTGGACCGAGGTCGAGGATTTCTATGGCGTCGATGCCCGCGCCAAGGCCTATGTGCTCGACCGCGCTGGCGGCGAGGTGCGGTTCGGCTCCGAGCAGGCCTTGATCGGCGGGCGTATCCCGGCCGCAAACCGCCTGCTGGCGCGCGCCAACATCCGGGCGAGGATCTATCGGTTCGGCGGCGGCCAGCGCGGCAATCTTCCGGCGGGCCGCATCTCCGTGCTGATGAACGTATTGTCCGGCCTCGATGCCGGCGCGGTCACCAATCCGGTAGCCTCGGCAGGCGGCGCGGACGAAGAAACCATCGACGAAATCATCGAACGCGCGCCGCGCTCGCTCAAGGCGCGCGATCGCGCCGTCACCGCCGATGATTTCGAACAGTTCGCAAAGGATGCAGGTCCGGTCCGGCGCGCCAAGGCATTTGCGCTCGCCCATCCGCAGTTTCCCGGAATTGAAGTGCCGGGCGTGGTCACGCTGGTGATCGTGCCGGACAGCGATGCGCCCGCGCCGCAGCCGAGCGAGGCGCTGCGCCTCGCGGTGTGCGCGAACCTGCAGAAGTATCGCCTGATCGGCACCGAGCTCTACGTCACCGGGCCTGATTACGCGCAGCTCGCGCTTTCGACAACCGCGGTCGCCGAACCGAGCGCCGATCCGGCGGAGGTCAAGCAGGCGATCGAGAAGGCCGCGCGGGCCTTCCTGCATCCGCTGACCGGCGGCGTGCGCGGCACCGGCTGGCCGTTCGGCGGTCCGGTGCATTACGGCGAATTGTATCAGGCGATCGCGGTATCCGGCGTCCAGCGCCTCGACGACATTGCGCTGACGCTGGAAGGAATCGAGATCGAGCCGTGCAAGTCCGCGACGATCGGTCCGACGTCGCTGATCGAACTCGTCGACATCACGGTCGAAGTCACCAGCGCCAGCGACGAGGGAGACGGCTCATGAACAGCCTCGCTCCCTTCCTGCCGCGCCCGATCGAGCCGCCCAACGATGCGCGCTTCACCGCGCTCGGCGCACCGAACCCGTGGCGCGCGCTGCTGGCCGACAAGATCGACGCCGGCAACGCCAACGGCACGCTCACGCTCGCCGCGAAGCCGGGAGGCGCTGACCTCGGCGCACCCGACGGCAGCCTTGGCGGCCTCGTGCCGCCGAAGACGTTCACCCTGTCGCCGGATCTGCGCCATGTGCTGCTCGACAGTACGGCAAAACAGGTTCTCGTCTTCGAGCCCTGCCTGTGCGCTTTCGCGGCTGTCCCGTGCCTGCCCTCGCACCGGCTGGCACTGACCGCGCCGATTGCCGTGCTGATCGCGGGAACGCGGCTCTATATCAGCGATGCCGGCGCCGACGCGGCCGTGCTGGTCTATGCGCCGGCCGGCCTCGTTCTGCGCGCAGAATGGCGCCTGCCCAAGGGCGTCGCCGCCAATCCCTGGCAACCGGGCTTGATGGCGCAAAGCTGCGGCCGCCTCTGGGTCGCCGATGCCGCCAATGGCGCCATTCATCTGTTCGCGCCGACCGGCGTCTATCTCGGCACCATCCCGGCAATCGGTCCGCTGGCTGCAATGGCGACGGACCGCGACGGCGCGGTCTGGATCGTTCGCCAGGGCGAGAGCATTGCCCGCCGCATCGAACCCGATGGCACCATCGTCGAAACGGTCTCGCGGGTCGAAGAACTCGCGCCGCGATTCGCGCCCGGCCCGGTGCGTGTGCTGAAAGACGGCAGCCTGCTGCTTGCGGATTGCGATCCGCCCGCCCGCTTCGCGCCGAACGGCACGCGGCTGCCACCGCCGACGGCTGAACTGCTCGCGCCGTCTCTCGAGAGCGAGGGAACGTTCGTCTCGCCTGCGATCGACAGCCATATCGAATCCTGCCTCTGGCATCGCATCGTCCCGGACATCGCCCTGCCCTCCGGCACGCGGATCGACCTGTCTTGCCTGACCGCCGACGCGCCGCTCAGCGACGCCACCATCCTCGCGATGCCGGCGAGCGCCTGGACCAGTTTGCCGTCTCCGAACGCGCCGGGCAGCGACATCCTCATATCGGCGCAGCCCGGCCGTTATCTTTGGCTGCGCCTCGGGCTGCACGGCCCCGGCAATGCGACGCCACGAATCGGCCGGGTCGAGATCGAATTCCCGCGCGTCAGCCTGGCCCGCATGTTGCCGGCGGCGTTTCGTCAAGACCCGGTCTCGGCGGATCTGACCGATCGCTTCGTCGCCGTCATGGACCGGCCGCTGCGCGACATCGAACGCAAGGTCGACCACAACGCCGCGCTTTACGATCCCGAGGCCGCCCCCGCCATGCCGGGCGCGGACATGCTGGGCTTCATCGCCGGCTGGGTCGGGCTCAAGCTCGAGAGCCGCTGGCCGATCGAGCGGCGGCGACGGATGCTGAAGGCGATGGCGCGCCTGCTTTACCTGCGCGGCACGGCCGAAGGATTGCGGCAGGCGTTGATCGCCTATTTCGGCTGGCGCGAGCAGGAGGCGTGCAAAAAGCGGATCGTGCCTTGCGGCTGTCATCCGCGCTGCGGATTGCCGCCGGCGCCCGCATCCGGCCAGCCGATGATGATCCTCGAGCATTGGCGGCTGCGGCGCTGGCTGTTTCTCGGCGCAGGCCGGCTTGGCGACGCGGCCGTGCTCTGGGGCTCGGGCATCCTCGACAAGGTCGAACTGGATCGCGGCGCACGCGTCGGCGCGAGCCGGCTGGATTCCGTTCACGACACGCTGCGCGATCCGTTTTACGTCACCGCCTGGAAGTTCAGCCTGTTCCTGCCGGCGCGCTATGGCCGCGAGGCGGCCGAGCGCGGCGCCATCCTGCGCCTCGTCGACCAGTTCCGGCCGGCGCATGCCGCTGCCCGCATTGTCTATGTCGCACCAAGGATGCGGATCGGCGTCCAGGCCGCGATCGGCTTCGACGCCGTGATCGCTCGCTACCCGGTAGCGACGACCAGGCTCGGCGAGATGCGGCTCGGGCGCGGCACCGTCACGCCCGTTCCCCGCCGCGACGAGCCGCGCCGTCTCGGCGGCGATTCATTTCTCGGTGCATCCAGCATTTCCCGTCGCACGACAGACGAGGGTCGATCATGAATTATCATCACAAAGGCCAGCACGATTCCGCCTGCAAGCCCACGCCCTGCTGCGACGATTGCGAACCCCGCCATCCCGTGCGCAACCACTACTTCACCGGCAAGCTGCTGGTGGAGCGCGACTTCACCGACGAGCAGGCCTATATCCGCCAGAAGCTCCGGCTGCATCACCAGCGGCTGCACGGCGCGGGCATCGTCTGCGGGCTCGATCTGGTGCAGCATCCGAACCCGGCCTGCCGCGATCGCCTGATGGTGCTGGAGCCCGGCAGCGCCATCGACTGCTGCGGCCAGGACATTCTCGTCGTCGAACCCGAAGTGATCGCGCTGGCGGATTTTCCCGCCATCCAGGCCCTGATCGACAAGCCGGACGACAAAGCCCATACCCTGCGTTTCTGCCTCAGCTATCGCGAATGTCCGATCGAGGATGTTCCGGTTCTCTTCGACGATTGCGGCTGCGACGACACGGCCTGCGCGCCGAACCGCATTCTCGAAAGTTTTGCGCTCGAGGTCGAGATCGATCCGACCGATCCGGTCAGCGTCCCCACGCATGCGAGCCTCGACTGGAAGACCACGGCGCTGATTGCGCATGCCCGGCACGTCGCGCACGACAAGGGCAAGCGCCGGCTGTTCGTCGTCAATGCGGACAATCCCGGCACGCTCTACCAGCTCGATTCGGACACGCTGTCGCTTGGCCCCGCCACCGGCCTCGGCGGCGCTGCGCTGGCGCTCGCGGTCGCGCCTGACGGCAGCGCGGTCTATGTCGTGGTCAATACCGGCGCGGGCAACCTGAAGCTCGCGATCTTCGATCCCGATGGCACCAACGGCATCGCCGATCCGCCGCGGCTTGTCGACCTCGCGAACACCGCCGGCGGCGGCGCTGCCTTGCGGGTCGCAGCCGATGGACGCGTCGCGGTGATGGGGCTGGCCAAGGGGGCGCTCTCGGTCTACCCGGCCGGCGTGCCGGCGCCGCCGACCACGATCGATACCCGCCTTGCCAACGCCGCACGGCTCGGCCTCGCCTGGGCCAGCGATGGCGCCAGCGTTCTGACGGCCTCTCCCGGCGCAGGCAGCGTCCATCGCATCGAAATCGGCAATCCGCCCGGCGATACGACCAAGACTGTGGCCGGCGCCGTCATCGACGGCTTCGACATCATTCCGACGGTAGCCAGCGAGCGCATCGTCGCCATCGACAAGGCGGCAAAGAAACTCCGGCTGATCGATCCCACTGCCGGCACGGTCGTCGCCGAGCTGACGCTAGCCGCCGCGCCGGTTGCGGTTTCGGTGGCGGCGGGCTCCGCCTATGCGCTGGTCGCGTTGGACAGCGGCGAGCTGCAGCTGATCGACCTCGTCGCGCTCGGTCACGGCACGCCAGGCGCCGCCGGCACGCCGATCATGATCGGCGACGACCTCGGCCTTGCCATCACCTCCAGCGACGGCGGCACGGTGTTTGCGCCGTTCGCCGGCGTTGCCGCGGTGCCGGCCTCCGGCGGCGTTGCCATTCTCGATCTGATCGGAACCGATTGCGCGGCGCTGCTGCTCGGCGGCGATTGTCCGGGCTGCAAGACCAACGACTGTCTCGTGCTTGCCGAGGTCAATAACTGGAAGCCGGGCTACGCGCTGACCGACATGCCGGAGCCGGCGCCGGATCCGGCCGCCGACGATGCTGCGAAAATCGCGCGCATCGACAATTCGGTTCGCACCATTCTGCCAAGCGTGAAGAACGTGGCCGACGCGCTGCTGTGCCTGATGCACAAGTCCGGCACCGGCTCCGGCGGCCCGGGCGACAAGGGTCCGCCCGGCGACAAAGGCCCACCCGGCGACAAGGGATCGGTCGGTGACAAGGGCCTGCCAGGCGACAAGGGTCTGCCGGGAGACAAGGGACCGCCGGGCGACAAGGGCCTGCCCGGAGACAAAGGCGTGCCGGGCGATAAAGGCCCTCCGGGAGACAAGGGCCTGCCGGGCGACAAGGGCCCGCCCGGCGATCCGTTCACGCAGGACCTCACCCATATCTGCGCGATCAACTGGCCGCATGAGGACATCCTGAAGCTGCCCAAGCCGGCCGGCGTCGCGACCGTGCCGCTCGAGCTGCGCATCCTGTTCGACCGGCAGGTCGAGCTGATCCACGTCAACAAGCAGACCCTGCATGTGATGATCGAGCAGATCGAGGACGCGATCGATCCCAACGGCGAGCGGGTCGGCATCAGAAAGCGCTGCTGGTGCGATCTGATCGGCGAAATCACGCCGCATCGCGCCGAAGAGCGCTGCAACCCGCAGACCAAGCTCGGAAGAGCCACCGGCGCCAAGCAGATGGGCGATGTCGCGCGCTTCGTCAGCAACGTTCCGCTCGCTCTGATCCGCGACGGCCTCGCGATCCGCGTCGAGCTGCAATGCGACCTCATCGTCGATGAAAAAGGCCTGAGCGTCGATGGCAACCACCTGGCGCCATTCCTCCCGATACGCAAGACCGGCGACCAGATCGAAGGCGGCCTGTTCGCAAGCTGGTTCACGCTGCAAGTTTCCTGATCCGCGAGGTGACGATCATGGCTTCCGACACGAAATGGACCGTCAACGCCGACACCACCGCCTGGCGCGGTGTGTCCTTCGGCGACACGGCGACCACATCGAAGACAAAATCCGATCCGTGCTGCGAACCCTGCCCGGATTGCGGCGGGCTCGAATGCTACTGCCGGCCACGTTTCTTCGCGGGCCAGCTCCTGACCGAAAAGGAGCTCAACGGCCTGCAGGATTACGTCATCGCCAAGAACAAGCTGCACAATCGCTACCTGATCGGCGCCGGTATCGTCTGCGGACTTGAAGCGCAATGCGATCCCTGCGGCGACCGGGTTCGCGTCACCACCGGTTACGCGATCTCGCCTTGCGGCGAGGACATCGTCGTCTGCAAGCCCGACTCGGTTGATATCTGCGCCCTGATCGCGAAATGCCGGGAAACCGATGAGCCGGATTGCCGGCCCTACGCGCCCGGAACGGACAATTGCGCCGAGGTCATCGAAGACTGGGTTCTCACTATTCGCTATGCCGAGGCGCCGTCCCGCACCGAGCCGGCCGCCACCGCGAAAAGCTCCTGCGGCTGTGGCTGCAGCGGTTCAGGATCGAAAGGCGGTTGCGGCTGTGGCGGCTCCGGCGCCAAGGGCGGTTGCGGCTGCGGCTGTTCGTCGGCACCGGCGAAGGCAGTCACCAACGTCGCGAACTCCGCCGAACCGGTGCTGCGGCGCGGCGCGCCGCCGGCCTGCGTGCCGCAATATACCTGCGAGTCCTATCGCTACGATGTATTCCGCCTGCCCGACGAGAAGCCGCGCGACCCGCAGCGCGATCCCGCCCACCTGATCAGCGGCGCACTCGACGGGCTGGAAGGGCCCTTCATCGAGCGGCTGCGCTGCTGCCTGCGCGAGATCGAGGACGCCATCCCGCCGCTTCCCACCGGCTCGGCGAATGATGCCGCCTTCCGGCAGCAGGCCGTGCGCTGGCTCTGCGACGTGCGCAACAACCTGAAGCGTCTGTTGATGCGCCGCGGCGGCCACGACTGCTCGCTGATCGACCGCCTGATGGCGATTCCGATTCCGCCGACGGACAATCAGCAGACCTTTGAGCAGACCAGCAAGGTCGCCGTACAGGAGCTGATCATCATCATGTTCGAGATGATGCTCGAATGCCTGTGCTCGGCCATGCTGCCGTCCTGCCCGGACGCGGAAGATCCGCGCATTCCGATCGCGGTCGTCAAGGTCCGGCGCGGCAATTGCGAGATCATCTCGGTCTGCAACTGGACGCCGCTGCGACGCCAGCTCGTGACATGGCCGGCGATGAACTACTGGCTCGGCTGGTTGCCGCAATTCGCGCTGATCCGCGAATACATCCATCTGATGTGTTGCGAAGCCTTCGGCCTGTTCGACAATTACGACCGGGGCGTCAAGACCACCGACACCACCCACAAGGACGGCGTTGCCCCAAAGACAACGGCCGGCCCGGAAACGGCAAGGGCAGAAGCCATGGATATCGACAGACAGGGAACGAGTGCCGGCACGAGCTTCATGGCGCGCTCGCTGTCGAGCGTGATGGCAAGACGCGCAGCCGGACTGCCGGTCTACGAGCACGGCGCCGGCACGATCGCCGACAACGACCTGATGGCGCTGCTGGCCGGGCCGCGCGGCGCGCAGACCACCGGGCCGCGCCTCGAAGCGGCAAACCGGATTTTTGCCGGCCTCGTCCGGCCGCTGCGCGAGGCGGCACCGATCGATGCCATGACGGCGCCGCTCGGCGTGAAGCTCCCCGGCGCGGCCGCACAGGACAGCAGCGATCTCGGCGCCGAAATCGCCGCGCTCCGCAAGACGATTGCCGAGCAGAACAACCGGATCGCGGTGCTCGAAACCGCGGCATCGAAGCAGGTCGCCGCCAAGCCCCGGCGGAAATAGGGAGACAGCGATGTCAGCCTCGAACCCCGACCGCCCGACCTTTTTCCCAGGGCAGACGCTCGCCGCCGTTGACCTCACCTCCGCCGTCGAATTCGCGCGAGACCTCTCGCGCATCGCAGCCCTCGGGCCGCATTCCTGGGGCGTGCATGCCGGCTGCGAGGTGGTGGCGACATCGAGCGGCGGCGAGGTGCAGTATTTCGTGACGCCGGGGGTCGCGACCGATCTCTACGGGCGAACGCTCGTCGTCGCCGCGCCGACGGCGGTGCCGGCAGGCCGGCTCTCGCGGCTGGCTTCGGGCGTGTATCCGGTCTGGCTGCGCTTCGATGCACGGGCCTGGCGCGCCAATCGCGTGGCGTTCGAAGGCTGTTCGGACGCCAACGAGGCCTATGCGCGGCTTCGCGAGACATTCGCCATCGAGGTCGGCGCCAAGATCCAGCCGAAGGATCGCTCCGCCGGCATCGTCATCGCCGGCACGGCGGAGGAAGATCCGCGCCGGTTCCTGCGCACACTCGACCCGCAGGCGCCGATCGTGCTCGACGAATCCGCGCCGCACCAGTTCTTCCCCGATGACACCGCCTTCGCCCTGGTGCCGGTCGGCGCCGTGGTCTGGCAGGCCGGCGCACCCGGACAATTCCTGGAGCCGGATGAGCCGACGATGCGCCTGTCGCGCACCCTGCGGCGCAATGTCGGCGTGATCGCCGAGCAGGTTCTCGCCGCCGACGGCGTGATCCGGCTGATGGACCGCCGCGCCGATCCGGCCGCCGGACAATCCATCGACGACCTGGCGCAGAAGACGGCGATTGCGGTGGATGATCTCGCCACCGTCGGCCAGCGCTTCGTCGGCAAGGAACTGGTCTGGATCGAGGGCCACACCCGCGCCCGCGGCGACGTCCGGCTATGGGGCACCAAACTCGAGCTGCGCGATGCCATCGGCGCCGAGAAGAACAGCGCGCCGCTCTGGCTCCGGCGTTTCACGTCGGCGAAAAATGCCGCCAATGGCGAGGATCTGCAGGTCGCGATCGGCGCCGCGCCTGACGGGGCGAACCGTTTCACGGTCGGACCTTTCGACGCCGGCACGGCCGATCTCGATCCGCGCTTCATCATCGACAGCAAGGGGCGCGCCGGCATCGGGCCCAGCCTGCCCGGCAATCTCGACAACAACAATCTCCTGGTGACCTCGGCCGACGAGGCGCGCGTCGCGATCGCCAGTCCCGCGCAGAAATCCTCGCGCCTCGTCTTCACCGAGCAGCCGCCGACCGCTACCGACGGCCGGATCGAGTATGACAAGGCGAACCGCAAGCTTCACTTCGGGCACGGCGGCGATCCCGTGCAGAACCAGCCGTTCTGGATGACGCTGACCGATACCGGCCATCTCGGCATCAGGACAATGGTGCCGGGGGACTTTGACGGCACCGGCAACGACGTTGTCGTGGCGAGCACGGCCAACTCCGGCATCACCATCAAGTGCGATCCCGGCTTCGATTCCAATCTCTATTTCGCGACCGGCTCGGCGACTGCGGCCGAGCGAAAGGCCGGCTGGGTGACCTATCACCACGCGTCATCGAGTCTTGATCTCGGCACCGCGCAGGCCACGCGGATGACGATCACGAGCCAGGGCAATGTCGGCATCGGCACCACCGCCCCGGCCGCGAAGCTCACGGTCACCGATGCGGCCTCCGGCGAGGAGCTGCGGCTCGATCCCGGCGAGATCGCCGCGCGGACCGGCGGCGCCGCCTCGGATCTCGATCTGCAGCGGAGCGGCGGCGCCGTTACGGTTCATGCCGGCATGGGCGAATCGAGCCGCGTCGTGATCGACGCCTCGGGAAGGCTCGGCGTCGGCGTCGCCGCGCCGGCGGTCCCGATCCACATGCAGGCGTCGAGCCCGGAGTTGCGCATCGACACCACGGCCGGCGTCGGTTCGCCGAGGGTCGCGCTCTTTGCGGATGGTGCGCAGCGCATGACCATGTCGTGGGAGCGCGGCGACGGTCGCGGCTATCTCTGGAACGAGGGTCTCCGCTCCATGACGTTCGACAACGGCAATGTCGGCGTCGGCATCGGGACGCAATCGCCGATCGCGCGGTTCCATGTCGCGGGCTCGGTTGCCGGCGATGCCGGCGACATGGGCAGCCATGTCGCCGTGATCGAGAACACCAACCCGTCCGACAATGCCGACGTGCTCGCGCTCAGGATCGCGGGCAACCCCGCAACGGCGTCGAACAATTTCCTGACCTTCTTCAACGGCAACACCGCCATCGGCGGCATCGAAGGCACCGGTGGCGGAGCGAACAAGGTTACCCTCAATACGAGTTCGGCCGATTTCGCCGAATGCCTGCCGCGCGCATCGGGCGAGGCGCCGATCGGCGCGTGCCGGATCGTCGGACTGCGGCACGGCCATGTCTCGCTGAACACGGACGGCGCCGAAGCGCTTTTCGCGACCAGCGAGGCGCCGGCCGTTCTCGGCAACTGGCGCCCGGACATCGCAGGTTTCGAAAAGATCGCGCTCGTCGGACAGGTGCCGCTCACCCTCGACGGCCCGATCGCTCCAGGCGATCTGGTCGAGCCGTCCGGACGCGGCGACGGGATTGGCCGGCGGTTCGACGAGAGCGCTGGCAATCTTGCGCCGCTGATCGTCGGCCGCGCCCTTGGCCCGGTGCCGGACGGCACACGCGAGACCGTCGCGGTCGCGGTCGGCCTGCATGCGGCTGATATCGGCCGGTTCGTTGCCCGGGCGGTCGAAAAACAGTCGAACGAAATCGCCGATCTGCGGCGTGAACTGGCCAAGCTCGCCGCCAGGCTCGGAGACTGACATGGCGCAGCTCGCGATCGGCCGTCTATCGCTCGAGATCGCCGCCGCCGGCGTGCGGGATCCCGCCGCGCTACGGGACAGGATTGCGGACGCGGCGCGGCGCGATCTCCGGCGCGGGCTGGCGCTGGCGCCGGGAATGGAGGGACGCGAGGCCGTCCATATCCGTCGCCTCGAAGTCGATCTCACGGCAATCGGCGACATTCCGCCGGAGCGAATCGGCATCGAGCTTGGCCGCCGGATCGGCGTCGCCATCGATGCGCTGGTGCGGACGCCGGACGAACGAACGGTCGTCTTCGAAAGCCCCGCCGCCCGCCTTGCGGCCTATCTGGCGGCGCTTGTTGAAGGCGCGCCGGTCGACCGCTGGTGGTTTGCACCGTTCGAGAACCTGTCCGTACTCGCACGGCCGCGCGCCATCGTCACCGTGCTCGAACGCGACGTCGAGGAAACGCACGCCGCGCTGCGCCACCTGGCGGAGCCGGTGCGGCGCCGGCTTCCTCATGTTCTCGGCGCCAGCGAGGCGCATCGCCTCCTCGCAACGTTCGCGGCGCCGGCCGACGCCGCCGCCGAAGCGGCGCTGCTGCAACTTGCCGCATGGCCCCGCCCCGCATGGGACGAGCCCGCCATCATGGCGCTGGCGCTGCTGATGGAAGCATGCGGGCGCGAGCTCGACATGCCGCTCGGCGCCATCGCGGCGGCCGCCAACCTCGTTGCCGGCGCTATCGCCTCAGCCGAGCCGCGGCGCGATCGCAGAGCCGGACGGCCGAAAGCTTCGGCCGCGGCGGCAGCGATTGCTGCGGCTCCCCTTCCGCAAACGGCGCGCGCGCTTTCCGCAAGGATCAGTGCGCCCGGGCGCGAAGCACTCGCGAAACTTGCGCGCGCCGCGCCGGTCGTTCCGACGCCGCCGCCCGGCGCGCAGGATGGCTCTCACTTCACGCCCTTTGCCAATCTCGCACTGCTTTGGCCGTTCGTCGACGAATTGCCGCTCGACCGGATACATCGCGGCGCCGCGCCGAAGGACGTCGATCCCGATCGATTGCTGACGCTGCTCGTGCTCGCAAGCGTCGCCGGTCCTGATGGCGCCATCCAGATCTGGCGCGATCCGGTCTGGCAAATGCTGTTCGAGCTTCCAAGCGGGCTGACGCCCGGCCACGTCAGACGTGCCTTGCGGAAAGCGCCGGCGCCCTTGCGTATCCGCGCGCCGCAAAGGTGGCGGCGCGCACGTCGGACCGAAACGGCGTGGCTTGCCGGCGGCGCCGCGGCGCTGGTCGGCGCTGACCTCGCCCCGCGGCTGGTCCGGCCGGCGCTACTTGCACTGCGGGCCTTTGCCGGACGCCTGCCCGGCTTCGACGGATCGAGCGCGCCGTTCCTGTGGAGCAATCTGCTGCGCGGCGAAGGCAACGTGCGAATGGCCGGCAGGCTGGTGGAGATCGACCTGGCGCGGCCGCCGCTCGATATCCTCCTTGCCATCACGCGCATCGGCGACCGCGACGTCCTGCTGCACGATGACAGGCAATTGGTGCTTCGCCGCGGGAGGGTTGAATGAGATTTCTCGTGCCTGAGATTCTCGACCGCCGCATCAGGCAGGAGGCCGCCGGCCTTGCCGCAAGGTTCGGCGGGCGGCCGGCATCGGCGAACGCACCCTGCGATCTCGTGGACGCGCTGCTCGCTGCCGACGAGCCGGCCTCGATCGCCGATTTCACGGTCAGCGACCTGCCGCCGGGCTGGTCCACCATCGTCGCCCATTTCGGCCTCGGGCAGGCGGAAACCTTCGCACTGGTGGCCGCGGCGGCTCCCGATCTCGATCCGCGCTATGGCAGTCTCTACGCGCTGCTACATGACGATGCGACATTGAGCTGGTTTTCGCCGCATCTCGGACTGCGGCTCGGCGGTGCCGACGTTCAGCGCGCCGCCGCGCCCGGCGGGCGGCTCTGCCGCGAGCGGCTGATGATCCCGGTCCAGGAGGCGGGGCCCGCTCGATGCCGTGATCGCAGCGGCTTGCGGCTGCATCCCCATGTTGCGAGCTTCCTGCGCGGCGAAGCGCTTCCCGCCGACATCGCAATCTTGCCTCAGCACGAGGTCCAGGCGGGAAGCACCGCGCTCGCCGATCTCGATGTCGTCATGGCCATGCCGTCCGCGCGGCCGATCGTGCTGCTGTCCGGCACCGATCGCAGCGGGCAGCGCGAGGCGGTCCGCGACCTGCTCGCGCGGCTCGGACGCGGACTTGTGATCGCAGCGACGCCGCAGGCGGCAAAGACATGGTCCACCGACGCGCTGGCCGATCTCGTGATGCTCGCACGGCTTCATCGCGCCGGGTTGCTGCTGGTCGCCGAAGCCGGCGTCGCCCATGCCGATGTCGCGCGGCTCGCGCACGGGTTCGTTCCGGTCTTCGTTTCCGCCCCCGACGAAGCCGCCTGGCTCACGGCCCTTGGCGCGGACGCCGCGCCGCTCGTGATCCGGGACAGCGAGCATTGCCACGAAGCGCGTCTCGCACGTTGGCGCGAAGCGCTGTCGCGCGTCGGGCTTGACGCACCGCAAGCCGACCTCGACCGCGTGGCCCGTCGTCATCGGCTCGGGCCAGCCGAGATCGGCCGCGCGGTCCGCACGTTGAACTTGCGGGCGATGCGCGGACAGACCGAACCATTCATCGATGGCGAGGCGCTGATGGATGCGGCGGCACAGATCAACCGCGCCGAATTCGGCCCTCTCGCCACGCGGCTCGACCGGAACGCACATTGGGACAGCCTCGTGCTGCCGCCGACCACGCACGACGCCCTGCGCGATTTCGCCGGCGCCATGGCCAACAGCGCCCGGATTTTCGAAGACTGGGGTTTTGCGGCCATCGGCCGCGGGCGGCGCGGCGGGGTGACCGCGCTGTTCACCGGCCCCTCCGGCACCGGCAAGACGATGGCGGCCGGCATCATCGCGCGCCACGCCGGCTACGAGATCTGGCGGATCGACCTGTCGGGCCTCGTCAGCAAGTATATCGGCGAGACCGAGAAGAATCTCGAGCGCGTCTTCAACGCCGCGCGCGCCTCCGATGTCGCCATCCTGTTCGACGAGGCCGACGCCATCTTCGGAACCCGGAGCGAGGTCAAGGACGCGCATGACCGTTACGCCAATATCGAAACCGCCTATCTGCTGCAGCGCCTCGAAGATCACGATGGTCCGGTAATCCTCGCCTCCAACATCGCCGCCAATATCGACCAGGCATTTTTGCGGCGGCTCGATTTCGTGATCGAGTTTCCGGTTCCGGATGCATCGCTGCGCACCGAAATCTGGCGCCGTTCGCTGCCGTCGGCGGCGCCGCTCGGCGACGACATCGACATCGCCTTCCTTGCGCGCCAGTTCACCTTCACCGGCGGCGACATCCGCTCCGTCACCCTCGATGCCGCGTTCCGCGCCGCCAGGCTTGGGACTACGATCGACATGGCATTGCTGTTGCGCGCGGTGTCGCGGCAGCTCGCGAAGCATGGCCGCGTGCCGGCACTCGCCGAGTTCGGCCGTTATCGCACGCTGCTGGATCAGCCGATCGCGCGCGAGGCGGCGGAATGAGCAGCGCCGCCGGAGCCGAGGGATCACCCCACCGCAGGATGCGGGCTCCAGCGGCACCGGCGCGGCGCGATGGCGAGATGATGTCGCGCGTCGCGGAGCAGCAAGGACCGGGCGAAGCGCTGCCCGCGCATCTGCGCCTGCCCGCCGAGCAGTCGCTCGGGCTTCCGCTCGACGACGTCAGGCTGCACCGCGATTCAGGCGCCGGCGCATTCACCCGTTTCACCGATGCCCGCGCGGCGCAATGGCGAAACCACATCTTCGTCCGTCCCGATCTCTATGCACCGGACCAGGGCGCCGGACGCGATCTGCTCGGTCACGAACTGGTTCATGCCGGCCAATACGCCGCCTTTGGTGGAGGTAGCGCACCCGTTAGCAGCGGCCATGAAGCGTCTGAAGCCGAGGCGCGCACGCTGGCGCCAAAAGTGCTCGGCGGCGAAGCGGGCTCTGCTGCGCCACGCGCCGCGCCCGCGGCAAGTATCAATCGCGAAGGTCCTCCCGGCACCGATCAGGTTTCGAGCGAGGCACCCCAGGTCTGCGATCCCAATAACTTCACGTCTGAAGGCGAAGGACAGACCTCGAGCTCGGAAGCGGATCCCCAAGCAGACAAGCCAGCCGAACCTGCATCCGATGGACTGGACTTCACAGGGGACCCGACCGCCATCGACGTCCGGTCGATGGAGAATCTGGACCTGATCATTCAAACCAACGAGACGAACAAGATCATCGCCCGCTTCAGGGTGTCGAGCCCGGAGACGGCGGCCTGGCATCAGCTCAAACTCGAAATCGAGGACGAGCGGCGGCGACGGATCGCGCGTGGATTCATTTTCCTGGCGGACACGGAAAACGACTTGCCGGGGTCGTACTTCTCGCTCAGGCCGGGAAAGCGCTCGGGCGACTGGCTCATCATCACGACGGATTCCCTGGTCGCCTACGGGCCTCCGGACGTCACGCTCAGCGCCCCGATCATGACCTGGCGGCAGATCAGCGCCTATATCGACACGCTTGGCTATGAGCGCGTGACGGGCACAGCCGCCAATGCACTGCTGGCGCTTCCCGAAACGATCATGCCGATGTTCGAAAGTGAACCTCTTCCGGGTTTCCCGGGGCTCGGCAGCCCGCCCTGGCTGGCCACCGGGCCGGGCATGGGCACAGGCACGGGCACGGGCGATGACGATTGGAACCGTCCCGGCACTTTGCCGCAAACCGGCGGCCTCGGCCGTTACGGAATGCTCGACACCACGCTCGGCGGCGGCCCGTCGTCGCTGCTCGACCTGTCGAGGCCGCGCCCGCAGGGCAATTTCCCGACACAGCTTAGCGGTCCGAATCTTCGCGGCGCCATCGGCGAGTTCGGAGTCCAGTCCGACTGGAGGACCGGCTTCGGCCTCGGCGTCGAGGACATGAACGCCCGCGGTTGGGTCGATCGCAACGGCGCCTATCATCCGCCGACACAGCGTAATTTTCCGCTGGTCGATCTCGGGCCAAACCCTGCCGTGCCGAAGGTGCTCGGCGTCAACCTGATCTCGGTGACGACCAGCGGCGCGTCCACCTACGACGACCGCAAAAAGCAGTATAACAACAAGCTCGATATACTGCTCGACGTCCAGGGACGACGCCCCAGCGCGGGGCCGAACGCCAACCTGATCCTGAACCATCTCCAGACCGCGGCCGGCACGCCGTTGACCCCCGGCACACCGGAGTATGCGGCCGCGGAGGCACGCTTCCTCTCGGACACGATGTTTGCGGTCCCGGACAGCGATCTCGCCTCCATGCGTAGCGCGATCGCCGACCCCAATGCGGCGCCCGCGGGCGGCACGACGCGGATGGTGACGCGCTCGGGCTTCAAGGATCTCTACGACGCCTCGCTCCGTTCGTCTCCGATCGAGGTCACGCTCAAGGACGGCAGCAAGGTGTCCGTCGCCTCGCTGCAGGATCTTGCGACGCGGGCGCCGCGCGCCGACAGCCTGCCTGAATCGATCCGCGGATCGGGCAGCATGGCGGGTCAGCAGCAGCGGATGGACACCGCCGAGTTCAACCGGGCCATGGCAGAGCTCGGCAAGACGGCCTCCAGCCGGGTGATCAGCGTCGACGCGGCGGCCGACTTTGCCGCCGCGGCCGACGCCGCGCGGGGCGGCGGCACGGGAACGGCGCCCACGACCCGCGTGCTTGAAATCGGCAGCTCGCACACCGGCTATGTCGGCGGACGCATCGGCGAAGGACTTGCCGATCCGCGTTCGCCCGGCGCTTCCGGCAGCGGCAGCATTCGCTGGACCACCGCGGTGGAGTCGGACCCGATGCTCGCCGCGTTGCGCAATCTTTCCGGCGACCATACGCTGACGCGCAATTCGGCCAACTTTGCCGAGGTCCGCGCGCAATACCTTGCCAATGCTCAGCTCGCCCTCAATGCGGACGACGTGGCGGCGTTTCGCTCCGAGTTGAGGAACGCCAATGTCGGCATGGTCGGCCAAACGCAGGCGTGGTCGGGAAAGATGCGCGAGCGTCTCGGCGCGGTGCTGCAGGACAGCCCGATCGGGCTGCAAGCCACCGACGGCACGCTGATCACGATCAACTCGCCCGATGCGCTCGACGGTGCCCTTCACTCGGGCCAGATCACATCCGAACAATACCGCGCAGCGCAATCCGGCGTGCAGGAACAGCTCGCCAACCGCATCCTGCGGACCAATGTCACCACCGAAGGCCTCGCCGGCCTGGAGGGCCTCGCCGACACCGTGCGCGCGAAGGTGCCGGGCGCACCGGGCGAGGCGATCACGCCGGGAAGCGTGGCCGAGGCACGGCTCGGTGCACGCAAGGCCACCGTCTCGGCCGCCAAGCGAGGCGCCGGAACGAGCCTTATCGTCAGCATCCTGACGACGGCAGGCACGATGTATATCGACGAGCGCGATCATCCCGATTGGGCGCTCGAACTGGCCAAGGCCGGCGGCAAGGACGCGCTGGTCGGCGGCACGCAATCCGCCATCGAGCATCGCGTCGAGCAGATGATCATCAAGAGCGCGGCAGCCAAGGGCGCTGCCGCATCCCCCTGGATGAAATTCGCCGGTCGCTCCGGCGTCGGCGGCACCTTTGCCATCGGCACGGAGCTTTTCTCCATCGCCACCGAAGACCGAGAACATAGCGGCGTCGAGGTCACATCGCGCCTTGGCCGTGCGGCCGGCATTGCCATCATCTCTACCGAGGTTGGCGCCGCAGTCGGTTCGATCGTCCCCGGTCCCGGAACTGTGGTGGGCGCCGTCGCCGGATTCGTGGTCGGTGCGGCTGCCGGCATCGCCACCGCCATCTTTGCGGACCGCTTCCTCCCCGGGAGCGCGGAGGACTGGGAAAAGTACGCGGCAGAGAAAGCGGCGCGCGAGGAAGCCGAGGAGCGTCAAAGAGCCGAAGAGGAGCGCAAAGCGCGTGAGAAGGTCGTCGGCAATTTTGGCGAAGACCGATCACTGGTGCCGATGATGTCATCGCCGGACATTACGACCGAAGAGCAGGATGCAATCGCGGCGTGGGTGAAGCTGATGCAGATGGCCCAGTCCAGGGCGCCGCCCGAAGCCGTGTTGCAATAATCAGCGACGGATGAGATGACCGATTCCGACCGCCGCAAGATCAAGACTCGGGCCGCGCCGGTCATGCGCGAGGGGGAAGCGATGTCCCGCGCGGCGGAACAACAAGGACCAGGCGAGGCGCTGCCCACGAACCTGCGCCTGCCTGCCGAACAGTCGCTCGGACTTCCACTGGACGACGTCAGGCTGCACCGCGATTCCGGCGCCGGCGCATTTGCCCGCTTCACCAACGCGCGCGCCGCGCAGTGGCGAAACCACATCTTCGTCCGCCCCGATCTCTATGCGCCGGACCAGGGCGCCGGACGCGATCTTATCGGTCACGAACTGGTTCATGCCGGCCAGTACGCCGCCTTTGGCGCAGGTAGCGCACCCGTGAGCAGCGGCCATGAAGCGTCCGAAGCAGAGGCGCGCTCGCTCGCGCCAAAAGTGCTCGGCGGCGAGGCAGGCGCTGCCACGCCACGCGCCGCGCCTGCGGCAAGCATCAACCGCGACGGGCCGTCCGGAACCGATCAGGTCTCGAGCGAGGCGCCGCAGGTCTGCGATCCCGATACCTGGACGCCCGAAACGGATGAGCCCAACGCCAGCGTCGATCCAAGCCTCGAAAGCAGCGCGCCGCCCGGCCCTACCTCCGATACGCCCGTCGGCAGCCAGACCACCGATCCGGCCCTGATCGATGTCCGCGCCTTGAGCAATGGCGACTTGATCGCCCAGGCGCTCGAGACACGGCAGATGATCGAGTCCTTCAGATCCTCCAGTCCGGAGACGGCAGCCTGGGAGCAGCTCAAACGCGAGATAGATGACGATCGCAAGCGCCGCATTCGGATGGGCTTCGTCTTCCTCGCGGAAGCAAAGGAACAGACACCGGCGGCGCTGATCCAATTGCAGCCCGGCGCCGCCGCGGGCGTGACTGCGATCGTCGTCGCAGATCCGGTAGTCGCGCTAGGCCAGCCCGACGACGTCACCCTGACCGGGCCGATCATGACGCCCGCACAGATGGATGCCTATCTCAAATCCGCCAGCCTGATGCGTGTGGGTGGTCCCGAGGCGGAGCAGGCCATCGGCATCATCAAATCCGGCAATCTCCAGGAGCTCACCAGAGCTTTCCACCCGGCAGAGCCCGAGCCGGAAGCGGAGGCCGATCCGTGGTCGCCGAACTATGGATCGCCGATCGCTGCCGGCACCGGTTATTATCGCAATCCGCTCCGGAACGATCTGGCCAGCTACGATCCGCGGTTCATGATGCCGTTCACCGACTCCGCCCGGGTGACGGGGCATTTCGGCGAGCTACAGTCCATGCTCGGGCTGCAAAGCCTGTTCGGCATGCGGGTGACCGACCTCAATACGCAGCGTTACACCAATGCACGCGGCGTCGAGACGGTCGGCAATTTTCCGGCGTTCGATCAGCGCTTCAGCGATGCGCCGTTCTGGGACCTCGGGGCAGAGCAGAACCGTTCCGCCTCGGTCGCCGCCGGCAACGTCGATTACCAGATCTACAAATATGCGCGGATGCTTGATGTCCACGGCCGCCGGCCATTGCCGGTGGCCTCGCAGGATGCCGGCCTCCGTCATATCGAAGCGACGAGCGGCCTTTCCAATCTTCAGCCCGGCACGCCGGAATTTGCCGAAGCGCAGCGCCGATATCTCCCCCAGACGATGGTGGCTGTTCCGGAAACCGAGCTTTCCGCAATGCGCGCGGCACTGATGGCACCGGGCGCGGCGACGGCCGACAACTCGCGACGCACCATCATGCGCGCGAACTACCAGGAAATATACAAATCCGCACTGTCCCAGGCGCCGATCGAAGTAAAGCGCAACGGCAACGTGGTCTTCACCATCTCCTCGCTGCAGGATCTGGCGACGCGCGCGCCCCTCGAAAGACGCGCCAACAACACGACCTACAATCCGCTCGAGACGTTACGCGAGGGCGCGGCCTGGAAGCGCGGAACCGAGCGGCTGACCGACACAGAGTACACCGCCGTCATGGATGAGCTCGGCCGCATGGCAGCCGCCCGCGTCGTCAGTGCCGATACGGCAAACGAGTTGCGGCTCTCGGCCGATCTTCTTCGCGGCGTCGGCACCCCCGGCAATACCGCCGCGCCGACCGATATCTGGCAAAGCGGCTCCAGCGATCCGGACACGCTGGTGCGGCGGTTCGCGGGCATCCTCGATCCGAGCGTGGCCTCGCCGGTCGATACGCCGATGACGCGCGTGACGAATCCGTCGACCAGCGAAGCACAGGCGCACCTGACTGCGGTCCGGGCGCTCGGCCCGGATCCGACCATCTTGCGTACCAGTCCCGATTTTCAGACCATCAACGCCGAAATAATCCGCAACGGGTTGCTCAACATGCCGAAGGGCACCCGCGAACAAGTCATCAACCGCATTCTCACCGCAGGACCGTCGGACACCTTAGAGCTCGAGATTCAAGCCGCGATCTTCGCCGACAATCCCGACGTCGACATGCAGCAATTCCTCGAACACACGACCGGCGAATTCAACATGACGCCGGAGGAATTGCGGGGCAGTGCCGAGTATGCGGCGGAACTCCGCGAGGCCTATGGCGAAAATGCGGACCTGCATTTCAACTCCGACCGCCTTACCTATCACCAGCAGCCGGGCTTGGGCGGCGTCGCAAGGCGCGTACCCGGCGCCGGCGTTCACGGCGTGCTCGGCTCGCTCGCCGGCTATGGCGTCAACGCGGGGCTCGACGCGGCAACCGGACGGCCGGTGCAACCGCTGACGGCGCGTCAGCTCGCCGTCGACACCGGCGTCTCCATAGCTTCGGAAGAGGCCGAGCGCGCCATCGGCGCCTATGCGATCTCGCGCATTCCGATCGCCAGTCCCATGCTGCGTAGTGTCGTCGGGAAGGCCGGTCCTGGACTGATTGTCCAGCCGATCATTTCCCTGGCATCGCAACGCTACTCGATCTACCAGGACGCGCAGCGCTACTATGTGAGCGATGAAGAATACAATGCCCGCATGGCCCACGCCGCGGCCGTCGGCGTTACCGGCGCGGTTGCCGGAACGGCGGCAACCGCCGGGACAGCCTATATCATCGCCGAATTCACCGCCGGCGGCGCGGCAGCCGGCGCGCCGGCCGGCGGTGTCGGTGCTGTTCCAGGAGCGGTGATCGGCTTCATCGTGGGCGCGATCGTTGCCGGCGGTGCGATGTATGCGGCGGACAAGCTCATTCCCGGCAGCGAGGAGGAATACCATGAGATACAGGCGGCGAGAGAGGCCGCGGAGGCCGAGCGGCGTCGGCGCGAGGCCGCCGAGATTCTAAGCCGCCCGTTGATGGAATTCAGCGGCGGAAACCTGCCGCTGCCTTTCCAGCCGTCGCCCAGCATGACCGCCGAAGAGCAGATGGTCATCGCCAACTGGTTCATCGCCAATGCGCAGGCCGCCGAGCAGGGCGAACCCAACGCCTGCTACGACCCGTCGCAAATGGTCTGCGACCCCGGCGACGTCGAAGAGCTGATGTCCGGCCCCTGAGCGGCCTGCGTAGCAATCAACGATAGATCAGGTGATCGATGCCGAGCTGCCGCAGCTTGCGCCCCATGTGCCGGCGCTCGGTGGAGGCTCTTTTCGCGGCCGCTGAAATATTGCCCCTGGTCTGATGCAGCAGCCAGCGCAGGTAGTGCTCCTCGACCTTGCGCAGCTCGCGCTGGCAGACCTCGCGCATGCTTCCCGAATAGACAGGCGCGCTGTCGCAATCGCCCTCGCCTTCTGCCGTGAGGCCGGCGCGCTCGACGTGATCGGGCAGGTTCAACTGATCGCCATCGGCGAGCACGATCCCCCGCAGGACGACGTTCTCGAGTTCGCGGATATTGCCCGGCCAGGCGTAGGCCGCCATCGCCGCCCGCGCAGCGGCGCTGATGACAACCCCCTCCTTGCCGCGCACATCACGATACCGTTCGACGAAGAAATCGGTGAGAAGCGGAATGTCCGAACCCCGCTCGCGCAAGGGAGGCAGCTCGACGGTGAGCGCGTTGAGCCGAAAATAGAGATCCTCGCGAAACGATCGTGCCCGCACGGCGGCTTCGAGATCCGCGTTGCTCGCGGCCACCACCCGGACGTCGGCCGTTCTGAGCGCGACCGAGCCGACCGGGCGGAACTGTGCATCCTGCAGGAAGCGAAGCAGCGCGGCCTGCCCCTTCATCGACAGCGCATCCACCTCGTCGAGAAACAGCGTGCCGCGATTGGCCGCGGCGACCAGTCCCGTTCGGGCGCTGCCGGCGCTGGTAAAGGCACCTTTTTCATGCCCGAAGAGTTCGCTTTCGAACAGCGTATCCGGAATGCCGGCGCAATTGACCGGCACGAACGGTCCGGACTTGCGGGCACCTGAATAATGAATGGTGCGGGCGGCGAGCTCCTTGCCGGTCCCGGTCTCACCGCGAACGAGCACATTCGCCGAACACGCTGCAATCTTTTGAATAATCGCGTTCACTCGCAGGAACGCTTCCGAACGGCCGATAAAATGAGAGCAAATCGGCTCCATCGCCCCGCTCCTTTCAATCTGCCGAGCTACAGCTCGCGACTATCAATCAGTCCAAAATATCCATCTCGTGGTTGCCTGTGGGGGCTGCGACCAAGCGGCGCACCCGCGCCGATTATGTTGATTCTCAAGCAACCCCCAGGCGATTGCTATTCAAAGTGGAATCTATCGCGGCACATTGAGGCTCTTTCGTGGACGCGCACGCTAACATCACCTCCACAAGGCAGCTGTGAAATCATTCACGTTTGGCGAATGCGCGATATCGAAAGTGAGCCGACGCTCCACCTGTCGAATTTCTTGCGTCCGGATCCCGAGCCAATCAGGTGATGGCATTGGACTTTTCGTTGCGTCGTCGGGCCAGCCGACATCACTCTCGCGTGCGCAAGTGACGTCACCGCACATGACTGGAAGGCATCTTCGCCGCCGCAATTTATTTTACGGCGACGATACGAGCAGGTGCGACCCGAGTGGAGCCGTCCGCTGCGGCAGGCATGCTGTCCGGTCCCGTCAAAATATGGCGACGGTCTCAGTCGCTGTTGCCTGAAAAGACCTGCGCCGCGCCGCCGATGCCGCGTCGGAAGGCTTCGTCGAATGTGACGCCACGAACCTGCCAACGGTGCGTCCGGCCACCCCAATCGATCTGCCACTGCGTGGCCCAGCCGAGTTGCCGGTCATCCCAGACCAGCCGCCCGGTCAGAACGGCTTCCGCGTCCTGCTCGGCTGCAACAGGCGCAAGCGCCGACAACGGCGTCGCCTCGAGCGTATCGGCCGTGATGTTCGATTTCGCCAACGCCGCCGCACCGGGCAGCACGATAAATATGCCGCGCTTGTCGGCTGCGGCGAGCAAGGCGTCGCGTTGCAGATCGGATTCGGCTCCATCGATGGTCACGACGTACTTCCTCGGGCCCTGCTCCATCGCGACAAAGACCGCAAGCACCGGACGGTGCGAGAGCCAGGCCTTGAGGCCGAGCTTCCCAAGAATTTCGTCAATCTTGCCTTCCTCGAAATCGACCGTCAGGTCGTAGGGCCGATCGCGCGTCCCCTGCTCGTCACGGATCGGCTTGCCGAAAAACTGGTCACGATAGCTGAATGAGGTGACGAAGCTTTTTGCCTTGGATTTGTACGGCGCCAATCGCCGGTCGCCGCTGAGCTTCTGCGCACCCGACACCTTGATGAGGACGTCTTCCAGACACGCGGCAAAGCCGAGAATACGGTTCGCCTCGCCCTGGCCCGTCACGGTGACCTTCGCGCGATAGAGATCGCCTGCCGCGGCAGCCATGGCGCCGGCACACCAGGTCAGGACGGCTGCCACAAATATCCCGACGATCGCGCGGCCTGTTCCAAGGCACATAAAGACAGACCGGCGCCCCGCCACTCGCAGATCAACCACGCCCGCCTCCGTCCAAGAATGCCCGCCTTGTCCTCGAAGATTCGTTCGTTTTTGCGGAAACGCAACTTTCGACTGCGACAGGCTGTCCCTTTGATGCCCAAACGACGTGCACGATGGCTTCGCGGCGCAACATGCAAAATGAGACTACCGATCAAGTTGCGGCCGGCCAAGCTGCACGCGCCAGCCCGGTGATCAGCTAGCTTTCGTCCCGGCGGTTCCGAATGCATTTCCGGCTGCATGAGGCGCAACCGGTATCGACCGCATGCGATTTGAAACGAGCTCGCAATCAAGGCCTGACTAGAAGATCCAGCAATAAGACCTAGCAATACAAGGGAGGGGTTCGATGATGAGAAGCTGTGCGGGACTGGTCGCGCTGAGCACTCTGTTGCTTTCAAGCGCTGCCATGGCTCAGGAAAAGATCAAGGTCGGCGTCACCGCGACGCTCGAAGGCACCTACACGGTACTCGGCGAGGACGGCATTCGCGGTCACCAGACCGCGATCAATACGCTCGGCAAGAAGGTTGGCGACAAGGAGCTCGAGTTCATCATTGCGTCGACCGACGCCACGCCGGACTCCGCCGTCCGCGCGGTCCGCAAGCTGATCGAGCAGGACAAGGTCCAGATCCTGCTGTCGCCGCTGTCGGGTGACGAAGGCATCGCGGTCAAGAACTTCGCCAAGACGCGTCCCGAGCTGACGTTCATCAACGCCGCTTCCGGTGCGCAGGAAACCACTTACGTCGATCCGTCACCGAACTTCTTCCGCTACAACATGGACGGCGCGCAGTGGCAGGTTGGCCTCGGCAAATACGCCTATGAGACCAAGAAATATCGAAAGATCGCCACCGTCGGCGAAGACTATTCCTTCATCTACACCCAGGTGTTCGGGCTGGTGCTGGAGTTCTGCGGCGCCGGCGGACAGATCACCAACCGGCAATGGGTGCCGCTCGGCACCAAGGACTTCGCCTCCGTCATCGCCGCCCTGCCCGACGATGTCGACGCCATCTATCTCGGCCTCGGCGGCGCGGACGCCGTCAACTTCCTGAATCAGTATCAGCAGGCCGGCGGCAAGGCGCATCTGATGGGCGGCTCGATCATGGTCGACCAGACCATCCTCTCCGCCAAGGGCAACGCCAAGAATGCACTGCTCGGCACCATCGCCGCGAGCGGCCAGGCCGATACCTGGGAGGACCCGGGTTGGCAGAAGTTCGTGAAAGCCTATCAGGACGCCTTCCCGCCGAACAAAAGGTTCCCGAGCCCCTCGCTGCTCGCCACCAACTATTACGGCTCGACGATGGCGCTCATCCTCGCGCTGCGCCAGGTCAACGGCGATCTCAGCAACAACCAGGCGAAGTACAGGGAAGCGCTTGCCAAGATCGAGCTCGATGCGCCCAACGGCAAGATCAAGCTCGACTCCAACCGCCAGGCAATCGGTACCAACTTCGTCACCGAAGTGGTGGATGACGGCAAGGGTGCCCTGTTCAGCAAGGTCGTGAAGGTGATCCCGGACGTGAACCAGACGCTCGGTTATGACCCCGCGGTGTTCTCTAAGATCGGTCTGCCGAGCCGGACGGTGCCGGAGTGCAAGAAGTACTGAGTTCTTCGCATGTGCGAACGGGCCCCGGTCTTGCCGGGGCCCGGGCACGACCGGGCAGGATGTGATCTACCCTTGCATTCTCGCGGCGGATGTTGAACGCTGGTTGAAAAGACAAGAACATCCCCGCGGGAGGGAAGGCATGAGCAAGGCTCTGGCCGTCTTCCACGGCCGGTTCGGTCGCGCGACGGTCTATCAGTTGAACCGCCCCTTCAACATGCATGCGCATCGCGAAGGGCATCTGGTTTTTCATGTCGGTGGAACGCCGGCGCGCATCGACGTCTGCGATGAGCGATGGCTTCTCGCAGAAGACTCCATTGTTGCCGTCAACCCCTGGGAACCACACAATTTTATTCCCACCGATGTCGAGAACGGCGCGATCTTCTTCGTCCTCTACGTCAACCCCGAATGGTTCGCCCCGGATGCGGCCCGCGCCCACAGCCTGCGGTTCGGCCGCACCTGTTTCAAGCGCACCGCCACGCTCGACAAGCATATTCGCCGATCCGCGGCGTTGGTTTGCGGCGCGCCTTCGTTAAGCAGTCTCGATTGCGAACTCAGGCAGTTGATCGACAGTTGCTATGACGAGAGCTGGCAGATGTCGGAGCCGGTGCAGGAGGCGCGCACCACGGTCGCCGTCACCGACTTTCGCGTCCGCAAATCCATCAAGCTGATGTCCGAAAGCCCGGGTGCCGAAATCGAACTGGATTCGATCGCGCGGGCGTCCGGGCTGTCGCGGCCGCATTTCTACCGGCTGTTCCGCACCCAGACCGGCGTTACGCCGAACCTCTATCTCAATACGCTCATCATGGAACAGGCGCTCGACGCGCTGGTTGCGACCGAAGTGCCGATCTCCGATATCGGCTTCGATCTCGGCTTCTCCTCCCAGAGCGGTTTCACCCGCTTCTTCGCCGCCAATGTCGGGATGGCGCCGACAGAATACCGCCGCGCCGCCAAAGTCTTGCGGCCGTGAGCGCATCCGGCACGAAAAGATGCTCGCGAAAAGATACTGACGATCAAGTGCCCGCTTTGCCGCGCCGTTAGGATGCCCGAAAACGCGAGCCGAAACGGCCGCGGCGTCTGGGAGGACGGTATGGCGACGGCCGGGCTATTGCCGTGACGAGGTTCATCGAACGCCATCCGGCATGGGCGCTGATCACACTCGTCGTGGTCGCGCTGCTGCTCTGGCTGATCCTGGCCGTCTGGCCGCCCGGCCTCGAAGAGGCGATCGGCAGGAAGCGGGTGTTCCTCAATGCCGTCTTCAACGGCATCACGCTCGGCAGCCTCTACTTCCTGGTGGCGAGCGGCTTCACCCTGATCTTCGGCCTGATGCGCAACGTCAACCTGGCGCACGGCTCGCTTTATCTGTTCGGCGGCTACATCGGCTACGCCATCAGCACCTGGACCGGCTCCTGGATCCTCGGCTTCATCATCGCATTTCTTGGCGTCGCCCTGCTCGGCATCGTCCTGCAGATCGTCGTCTTCCGCCGCATGGAGGGGCAGGATCTGCGCCAGACCATGGTCACGATCGGGCTCTCGATCGTGTTTGCCGACCTGATGCTGTGGGTTTTCGGCGGCGACTTCTACCAGATCCAGACCCCGAGCTGGCTGGTCGGCCCGGTCGAACTGCCGCTGGTCACCGCGGTCAGATCGTCGGGCGAAGCGGTCTATCTGCGCTATCCCATGGTGCGGCTCGTGATCCTGGTCGCGGCGATCGTGATCGGCATCGCGATGTGGCTGGCGCTCAACCGCACCCGCGTCGGAATGATGGTGCGCGCCGGCGTCGACGACCGCGACATGCTCGCCGCCACCGGCGTGCCGATCCAGCTCGTCTTCGTTGCCGTGTTCGCGCTTGGCGCCGGTCTTGCCGGCATCGCCGGCGTCGTCGGCGGAACCTTCCAGTCGCTTTCGCCCGGCGAAGATACACGCTTCCTGCTCGCTTCCCTCGTCGTCGTCATCGTCGGCGGCATGGGATCGATCCCGGGAGCTGCGCTGGGCGCCGTCATCATCGGCCTCGCCGAGCAGCTCGGCTCGGTCTACATCCCGACCTACGCGATCGTGGTGACCTTCCTCATCATGGTGCTGGTGCTGGCGCTGCGGCCGCAGGGCCTTCTGGCGAGGCGCTGACATGTCGTTGGTCCAGGGCACGCATCCTCCAAACGCTCAGCCGCCCGCCGCACAGCGCGCGACCTTCCTGACGTTGCTGGAATTCAACAGACCGGCGGTCTGGCTGGTGGCCGTGATCCTCGTGATCATGCCGTTCATCGCCAACGGCTTCTTCCTGATCGAGATATTCGCCACCACGTTGATCCTCGGGACCATCGCGCTGAGCCTGATGTTCCTTGCCGGCTATGGCGGCATGGTCAGCCTGATGCAGCTCACCGTCGCCGGCTTTGCCGCCTACATGGTCGCGGTGTTCGGCATGAGCGCCAACACCAATATCAGCCTCGGCTGGCCGTGGTGGCTCGCAACCCCGACGGCGCTGCTGCTGGCAACGATCTTCGGGACGCTCGGCGGCGCACTCGCGGTGCGCACCGAGGGCATCTACACCATCATGATCACGCTGGCGATCGGCGCGGCCTTCTACTATTTCACCAACCAGAACTGGCCGATCTTCGGTGGCCACACCGGCATCAACACCATCGCCACGCCGAAATTCTGGGGCGTCGACTGGCGCTCCGACATTCCCTATTATTACGTCACGCTGGGTGTCGCGGCGTTCTGCTATTTCGCCGTTCAGTACGTCTCGCGCGCGCCGTTCGGGCTTGCGCTGCAGGGCGTGCGCGACAATCCCCGCCGCATGGCGGCGCTCGGATTCAATGTCAACGCGCACCGCGTGGCGGCTTACGCGTTCGCAGCCTTTATCGCCGCGCTCGGCGGCGTCCTGCAGGTCTGGAACTACCGGCAGATTTCGCCCGGCTCGGTCAGCGTCGGCGCCTGCATCGATATCCTGATCATTGCCGTGGTCGGCGGCATCACCCGTCCCGTCGGCCCCTATATCGGCGCGTTCATCTTCGTCATCCTGCGCACCTTCGCGCTCGATCTGCTGGTGAAGTTCGGCCTCGACGGCAACCGCTTCCGCCTGCTGATCGGCCTCGGCTTTCTGGTCATCGTGTTCTGGTCGTCGGACGGCGTGATCGGGCTGTGGGAGCGCTGGCGGCGCAGCACGGCAACCGCCGACAAGCGCCCGGGCGGAGGTCGCGGTCATGGATAGATCCGCGCCACGCTTCTCGGCCGTCGGCGCCGGCGCCGCACTGGAACTGCGCGGCGTGACGCGGCTGTTCGGCGCGCTTGCGGCGCTCACCGACGTCACCATCACGGTTCGCCCGGGGGAACGCCGCGCCGTGCTCGGCTCCAACGGCGCCGGCAAGACCACGCTGTTCAACTGCGTGACCGGCGACTTTCCGCCGTCATCCGGCACCATCCGCTTCTTCGGCGAGGACATCACCCACTTCCCGCCCTATGAGCGGATCAGGCGCGGCCTGCGCCGCACCTATCAGATATCGGCGCTGTTTCCCGGCCTCACGGTGCGGGACAATGTCTATCTCGCCTGCCGCGGCGTTTCCCGCGGCCGGTTCTCGCTGCTCCGCCCGGGCGCGAACGACGCCCTCATGCACGCCACCGAGACGCTGATCCAGGCGGTGCACCTGACCGCAGTCAGGGAGCAGCGGGTCGCCGAGCTCGCGCACGGCCAGCAGCGGCAGCTCGAGATCGCGCTGGCGCTCGCCGGCGCGCCACGCTTCATCCTGTTCGACGAACCGGCCGCCGGCCTCTCCCCCACCGAGCGGCGCGAGCTGGTCGAAATCCTGACCTCGCTGCCCGCGCATATCGGCTACATCATCATCGAGCATGACATGGACGTCGCGCTCCGCGTCGTCGAAAGCGTCACGATGATGCACAACGGCCGCATCTTCAAGGAGGGCCTGCCGCACGAGATCGAAGCCGACCCCGAGGTGCAGGAACTCTATCTGGGGGCCGGCCATGAGTGAGGTCCGCCGTTCCCCGCCTGCGCTCGAAGTAAAAGGCCTCGACGTTTACTACGGCCATTCCCATGCGCTGCAGGGCGTCGACCTGACGCTCGATTCCGGCGTGTTCTCGGTGGTCGGCCGCAACGGGATGGGCAAGACCACGCTGTGCAAGACCATCATGGGCTTGCTGCGGGCGAGCGGCGGTTCGGTTCGCGTTCGCGGCGAGGACATCACGCGCTTCAGCCCGACGCGGATCGCGCAAGCAGGCGTCGGCTATGTTCCGCAGGGCCGTCGTCTCTGGCGCTCGCTCAGCGTCGACGAGCATCTGCGGCTGGCCGCCAGCATGCGCCGCGGCGCCTGGAGCATCGATCGCATCTACGAGACATTTCCCCGCCTTGCCGAACGCAAGGACCATGGCGGCGGCCAGCTCTCGGGCGGCGAACAGCAGATGCTGGCGATCTCCCGCGCCCTCCTGACCAATCCGCATCTGCTCATCATGGACGAGCCGACCGAGGGCCTTGCGCCCGTCATCGTCGCCCAGGTCGAGGACATGCTGGTGCGCCTCGGCGAAGACGGCGACATGTCGGTGCTCGTGATCGAGCAGAACATCGGCGTTGCCACCGCGGTCTCGAAAAATGTCGCGATCATGGTCAATGGCCGCGTCAACCGCATCATCGATTCCGCGCGCCTTGCCGCCGACCGCGAGCTGCAGCAGCGGCTGCTCGGCGTCGGCGTCCACGGCGCCGAACTGGAAACGGACATCGACGCCGCCGATGCAGGCGCGGAGGCCAAGGCGCGCCCGGCGCCGGCGCGCGCCCCCGGCATCGCGCCGGTCCGGATCTACATCTCCAATCCCACGCTGCCGACGCGCTGGTCGCAGCCGGCGCCGATTGCCCGCATCGAGGCCGCCGCGCGCACATTGTCGACGGGCGTGACGCGCATCGAAGACGCTGCCCGGCAACGGCGCCAGCCCGATACCAGTGCGCCCGGCACGTCCGGGCCGCCGGTCGTTCTCGTCGTCGGCACGCTCGACACCAAGGCCGAGGAGCTGCGCTTCATCCGCGACGTGATCGCCGGACAGGGCTTGCGGACGCGCCTCGTCGACGTCTCCACCAGCGGCAAACTCTCGACCTGCGACGTCTCGGCCCAGGAAATCGCGCTCAACCACGGGCGCGGCGGATCGACCGTGTTCGGCCCCGACCGCGGCGCATCGGTCGCGGCAATGGCGGACGCCTTCGCCAACTGGCTGCGCCGTCAGGGCAATGTCGCGGGAATCATTTCAGCGGGCGGCTCCGGCGGCGCCTCGCTGGTCGCGCCCGCCATGCGCGCCCTCCCTGTTGGCGTGCCGAAACTCATCATCTCCTCCGTCGCATCGGGCGATGTCGGTCCCTATGTCGGCCCGGCCGATATCACCATGATGTATTCGGTGACCGACGTGCAGGGCCTCAACTCGATCTCGCGCGCCGTGCTCGCCAATGGCGCCAATGCCGTCGCCGGCATGGTCAAGGCGCGGCTGGAGAATCAAGGCGCCGCTGAACGCAACGCACCGGCGGGACTGCCCGCCGTCGGCATCACCATGTTCGGAGTGACGACGCCCGCGGTGCAGAAAATCGCGGCCGACCTGCGCAATGATTTCGAGTGTCTCGTCTTCCACGCCACCGGCGTCGGCGGCCGCTCGATGGAGAAGCTGGTCGATTCCGCAATGCTGGCCGCCGTTGTCGATCTCACCACGACGGAGGTCTGCGACTTCCTGATGGGCGGCGTATTCCCGGCGACCGACGACCGCTTCGGCGCGATCATTCGCAGCCGCGTGCCGTTCATCGGTTCGGTCGGCGCGCTCGACATGGTCAATTTCGGCGCCCCCGACACCATCCCCGAGCGCTACCGGCAGCGCAAATTCCACGTCCACAATCCGCAGGTGACGTTGATGCGCACCACGCCGGAGGAGAACGAACGCATCGGGCGCTGGATCGGCGAGAAGCTCAACCGGATGGACGGGCCGGTACGTTTCTTCCTGCCGGAAGGCGGGGTCTCCGCGCTCGACGCGCCGGGCCAGCCGTTTTGGGACCCGGAAGCCGATGCGGCGCTTTTCAGTGCGCTGGAACGCAGCGTGCGCCAGACCGGCAGCCGCCAGCTCATTCGTATCAAGCGCCACATCAACGAACCCGAATTTGCATCCGCCATCGTCGCCGCGCTCCGTCCTCTGGTCGGACGCCCGGGGACTCGTCGGAGAATTACGAGGTAACCATGGCGAAGTTCGAACGCGCAGCGATCCTGAAGAAGTTCCGCAGCATGGTTGCCAAGGGTGAGCCGATCGTCGGCGGCGGTGCCGGCACGGGTCTTTCCGCCAAATGCGAGGAAGCCGGCGGCGTCGACCTGATCGTCATCTACAATTCCGGCCGCTATCGCATGGCCGGGCGCGGCTCGCTCGCCGGCCTGATGCCCTATGGCGACGCCAACGCGATCGTTGTCGAGATGGCCGGCGAAGTGTTGCCGGTCGTGACGAAGACGCCGGTGCTGGCGGGCGTCAACGGCACCGATCCGTTCCGCGACATGGATCGCTTCCTTGACGAGCTGAAGGCACTCGGCTTTGCCGGCGTACAGAACTTCCCGACGGTCGGACTGATCGACGGCATCTTCCGCGCCAATCTCGAGGAAACCGGAATGTCCTATGCGCTGGAGATCGACATGATCGCCAAGGCGCATGACAAGGACATGCTGACAACCCCCTATGTGTTCAGTGAGAGCGAGGCCACGGCCATGGCGATTGCCGGCGCCGACATCATCGTCTGCCATCTCGGCCTGACCACCGGCGGCGCGATCGGCGCGCACACCGCGCAGAGGCTCGAAGACTGCCCGGAGCAGATCGATACCTGGGCGTCGGCGGCGCTCAGCGTCAATCCGGACATTCTGGTGTTGGCGCATGGCGGCCCGATCGCCGAGCCCGAGGATGCCGACTTCATCATGAAACACACGCGCAAGTGCCACGGCTTCTACGGCGCCTCCTCCATGGAGCGCCTGCCGGTGGAGCGCGCGCTGACGGAACAGGTTCGCAAATTCAAGGCGATCGGCGCGCGATAGCGCCGGGAGCAAAGGGAGGAAAAGATGTCGGGGACTCTGGTTGGCGAATTGATTCTCTGGCTGATCGTCGCGGTCGTCGTGATCGCCATCGTCGTCTATATCGTGAACTGGCTCTACCACCGTTCGTCGAAGGAGGTGTCCTTCGTCCGCACCGGTCTCTTGGGGGAGCGCGTCGTGATCAATGGCGGCGCCTTCGTGCTGCCGTTCATCCACGACTTCACGCCCGTTAACATGAACGTGCTGCCGATGGGGATCGTGCGGGCCAAGCATGACGCTGTCATCACCCGCGACCGCATGCGTGTCGACATCGAGGCCGATTTTTACGTGCGCGTGCAGCCTACCCGCGAGGCGGTCGCGATCGCCGCCGCCACCCTCGGCCGCCGCACGCTCGAGCCCGAGCAGCTGCACGCTTTGCTCTCCGGCAAGTTCGTCTCCGCGATCCGCTCGGTCGCCGCCGAAATGACCATGGAACAGATGCATGAGCAGCGCGGCGAATATGTCGCCCGCCTCAAGGCCGCCGCCGCCGAGGCGCTGGCCCAGAACGGCCTCGAACTCGAATCCGTCGCCATTACCGATCTCGACCAGACCGACCTCGAATATTTCAACCCGTCGAACCGCTTCGATGCCGAAGGCCTTACCCGGCTGATGGAGGACATCGAGGCCAGGCGCAAGCTGCGCAACGACATCGAACAGGATTCGATGATCAAGATCCGCACCCGCAACCTCGATGCCGAGCGGCAGGCCCTGGAGATCGAGCGCGAGAGCGAGACCGCCCGCCTCGAACAGGAACGCGACATCGAGATGCGCCGGGCGCTGCAGCGCACCGAGGTGGCGCGCGAGCGCGCGCTTCGCGAGACCGAGGCCGAACAGGCGCAGATTTCCGCCCGTGAAGCGATCGAGAAGGCCCGCATTGCCAACGAACAGGCGATCGCCGAAGCCCGTATCTCCTCCGAACGCGAGACCCGCCACCGGGAGATCGAGCGCACGCGTGCGGTGGAAGAAAAGGAATTGCTGGCGCGCGAGGAAATCGAAAAGGCCAAGATCGCCAATCAGCGCGCGGTCGATACCGCCCGCATCGCCTCGGAGCGCGAGGTGCGGCAGCGCGACATCGAGCGTACGCGGACGATCGAGGAAGCCGAGATCACGGCACGCGAGGCGGTCGAGAAGGCGCGCATCCAGCAGGACCGTGCCGTCACCGACGCGCGGATCGCCAACGAGGAAGAAACCCGCCGCCGCGAGATCGAGCGCACCCGCGCGGTCGAGGAAGCCGAGATCGCGGCACGCGAGGCCACCGAAAAGGCCCGCATCGCCCAGACCATGATCGTCAATGTCGAACGTATCGCCTCCGACGAGCGTACCCGCTCGCTGGAGATCGCCCAGGTTCGCACCATCCAGGAAGCGGAGATCGAGGCGCAGAAGGCCGTCGAAGCGGCGCGGATCGCCCGCGAGCGGACGCTTTCGGCCGAGCGCATCAGTTCCGAACACGCCACGCGCAAGCTGGAAATCGATCGCAACCAGGCGCTGGAAGTCGCCGGGATCATGGCACGGGAGACAACCGAAGCATCCCGCATCGCCCAGGAAGAGCGCGTCCGCTCGCTCGAAATCGCGCGCAACCGCGCCGTCGAGGAGGCCGATATCGCCTCGCGCGAAGCGATCGAGGCCGCGCGCATTGCCCAGGAGAAGGTGGTCGCCGCCCAGCGCATCCGCGCCGAGAAGGAAACCAGGGGGCTCGAGATCGAGCGTACCGAATCGATCGAGGTCGCCGAGCTGAAGCGGCGCGACGCCATCGAGCGGCGGCGCGTCGAGGTCGAACTGGCCCTCGAAGCCGAGCGCATCGCTTCGTCGAAGACGCGCGAGGTGCTCAATATCGACCAGAAGAGAGCGGTCGAGATCGCCGACGAGGAGCGCGTGATCGCGCTCGCCGCCAAGCGCTCCGAGCGCATCGATGCCGACCGTCAGGTCAAGCAGGCCGAGATCAACGCGCGCAAGGAAGTCGAGACGTCAGATGTCGCGCGCGAGCAGGCGCTCGAGGCCGCCCGGCTCGCCCGCCGGCGCGCCATCGAGCAGCTCGAAGTCGGCCGCGTCCAGGCGCTGCAGGAGGCCGAGATCGCCTCCCGCGAGGAAGTCGAACGCGCCCGCATCGCCTCCGACCGCGGACTCGACGAAGCACGCATCGGCCGCGAGCGCGACCTGCGCAAGCTGGAGGTCAATCGCGAGAAGGACGTCGAAACCGCATTGATGGATAAGGCGATCGCTCTCTATCAGAAATCTCTCGAGGAATCGGCCGCCAAGGTGGCGGCCGAGGATGCGCGCGTGGGGGCGACCGAGGCGGCCGAGCGCGTCGTCACCGCCCGCGACAGCGAAATCGCCAAGCGACAGAAGACCATCGAGGTGCTGCTGGCGGAGAAGCGCGCCGAGGAGACGAAGATCGCGGCCGACGCCGAGCGCGTCCGCGCCGCCGTCGAGGCCGAGGCGCAGCGGCTCCTCAACGAAGCCGAGAACGTGCTCACCGACCAGGCGCGCTACTCGCTGTTCCGCCGCAAGCTGCTCGATCGCATCGAGGGTATCGTGCGCGAGAGCGTCAAGCCGATGGAGAAGATCGAGGGCATCCGCATCCTTCAGGTCGACGGCCTCAATGGTGGCGCGGGTGGCGGCAATGGTGGCCGCAGCGCCACCGACGAGGTGATCGACTCGGCGCTGCGTTACCGGGTGCAGGCGCCGCTGATCGACTCGCTCCTCGCCGACATCGGCGTCGAGGGCGGCAGCCTTGCCAAAATGCCGGGCCTGATCCGCGAGGCGCGCGACATGCAGGGCATCAAGGAATCGGCGCGGAAGAGCAGCCCCGCCAAACCCGACGCATCACCGCCCCCTGCGCCCGGTGAGCCGCCCGCCGACCGCGGGCCGCGCAAGAAAGGTTGAGATCACACCATGGCCCGCGTCTACGTCTCCACCGTCGTCAACGCCCGCAACGACCGCGTCTGGGCGCGCGTACGCGACTTCAACGGCCTGCCCAACTGGCATCCGGCGATCGCCGAGAGCCGCATCGAGGGCGGCGAGCCCGCGGACAAGATCGGCTGCGTGCGGGATTTTCGCCTGCGCAACGGCGACCGCATCCGCGAAAAGCTGCTCGGGCTCTCCGACTACGAGATGTTCTGCACCTACTCCATCCTGGAATCGCCGATGGGGGTCGAGAATTATGTCGCGACGCTACGGTTGACGCCGGTGACCGACGGCGACCAGACTTTTCTCGAATGGACCGCCGAGTTCGACTGCGCGCCGGAACGTGAGAACGAGCTCGTTAGCAATATCGGAACCGGCGTGTTTCAGGGCGGTTTCGACGCGCTCAAGCGTGCTTTCGGAGGCTAACGTGCCGCATATCGTCAAAAGCACTGTTATCGACGCGCCGACCGGCGCGGTCTGGAACGTGCTGCGCGATTTCAACGGCCACGACCGCTGGCACCCGGCGGTGGCGACCAGCACGATCGAGCGCGCGCAGACCTCCGACAAGATCGGCTGCATCAGGCGCTTCAAGCTGCAGGACGGCTCGGAGCTGCGCGAACAATTGCTGGCACTATCGGACCTCGAACAGAGTTTCAGCTATTGCCTGCTCGATACGCCGATCCCGATGTTCAACTATGTCGCCCATGTCCGCCTGCTCCCCGTCACCGACGGCGACCGCACCTTCTGGCATTGGGAGTCGCGCTTCACGGCGCGACCTGCAGATGCCGAACGGCTGACGCAGATGGTCGCGGAACAGATCTATCAAGCCGGCTTCGATTCCATTCGCCGGCACCTGAAGGAGGCCGCTTGAACGCGGAGGCGAAATCATGCCCGTCACGGTGAAGACATTTGCAAGTTCCGGCGAGGCGGCCTCGGCGCTGTCGTCCGACCGCGGCGCGCGTTATCTTGGCGGCGGCACGCTGGTGATGCGCGCGCTCAACGAGGGCGACATCTCGATCTCGACCGTCGTCCGCGCGACCGACCGGGCCTTGATGCGGATCGATCTGTCGAGTTCGCGCGTCACGATCGGCGCCGGTGTCACCTTCGCGAAAATCCTGGCCGAACGCGAGCTTGCCTTCCTGCACGCACCGGCACGCTCGATCGGCGGCCCGGCGGTGCGCAACATGGGCACAGTCGGCGGCAATCTATTCGCGCCCAATCCCTATGGCGATTTCACCGTCGCGCTGCTGGCGCTCGACGCGACCGTTTCCGTCCAGGGCGGCCTTGGCGCCCGCGACCTGCCTATCGAGGAATTCCTGCAATCCCGCGAGCGGCAGAGCGGCGCGCTGGTGCTGGCCGTCTCCTGCCAGCGCCCCGCAAGCACGGAGGCCTTCCGCTATCGCAAGATCGCGCGCATCAAGCCGAAAGGCGGCTCGGTGATCACGCTTGCCGCACACCTGCCGGTCAGTGGCGGCCGTGTCTCCGGCGCGCGCATCGCGCTCGGCTCGATGGCCCCGATGCAGATCCGCGCCCGGGCCGCCGAGCGGGCGCTGGAAGGACGCACGCTCGACGACGCCGCCATCAGCGCCGCCGCGGCGGTCGCCGCCGAGGGCGTGTCGCCTGCAGACAACGCCCTCGGCAGCGCCTGGTATCGGCGCGAGATCGTCGGCGTCCATCTGCGTCGTCTCTTGTCCGGGCTGGAGTAAGCATTCATGACCAAGACCCCGCTCCAGTTTCGTCATAACGGCCGCGACGTCGCCGTGTTTGTCGACGGTGGCGTCAATCTGCTGGTGGCGCTTCGCGAGCTGGTTGGCGACATGACGCCGAAATTCGGTTGCGGCCAGGGCGGCTGCGGCGCCTGCAGCGTGCTGATCGACGGCGAACTGCATCTCTCCTGCCTGACACTGGCGGAGACCGCGAATGGCCGATCCGTCGAAACGCTCGACGGGCTGAAGGACGGCCCCAATCTGCACCCGCTGCAACGCGCCTTCATGGAGCAGTTCGCGGCCCAGTGCGGCTACTGCACGCCCGGCATGCTGATGGCGGCCAAGGCGCTGCTCGACCGCAACCCTTCGCCGAGCCGCGCCGAAGTCATCGAGGCAATTTCAGGCAATATCTGCCGCTGCACCGGCTACGAGCCGATCATCAACGCCGTACTCGCCGCCGCATCGGGCGGACGGGCCCGCGCCTGAAGGAAACGACCATGCTGGAACTGCGCAAGGACATCTTCGCCGACGAGCGCGACGATAATCTGAAAGAGATCGGCAAGGGCACCCAGCGCCAGGACATGCTCGGCCATGTCACGGGCACCTCGACCTATTTCGACGATCACAAGCTGCAGGGCATGCTGCATCTCAAGGTGCTGCGCAGCCCACACGCCCACGCCCGCCTGCGCCGCATCGATACGATGGAGGCGGAACGCTCCCCCGGCGTGCGGCGTATCATCCGCGGCGCCGACGTGCCGGTCAATCTCAACACCCTGCTCAGCCTGATCAACTTCGGCAAGGACGACGAGCCGTCGCTCGCCGTCGACAAGGTCCGCTACAAGGGCGAGCCGATCGTCGCGATCGTTGCCGACTCACCGCGCGAGGCCTTTGAGGCGCTCGCAAAGGTGCGCGTCGACTACGAGCCGCTGCCCGCCGTGTTCGACGTCGAGGAGGCGCTAAAGTCGGGCGCGCCTGTGGTCAACGAGACATACCCCAAGAACACCTTCGTCTATCACGACGTCTACGATCACCAAAAACTGCGCTTCGGCGATGTCGAACGCGGCTTTGCCGAGGCCGATCATGTGCTCGAACAGCGCTACCAGATGTCGCCGATCGAGCATGCACCGACCGAGACCAATGGCTCGATCGCAGCCCCCGACACCAACGGCCGCTATGTCGTCTACACCTCGACGCAGGCGCTGTTCTTCTCGCTGGACACCTGCGCCAAGATCCTCGACGTGCCCTCCAACACCTTCCACTTCATCGGCGGCACCGTCGGCGGCGGCTTTGGCGGCAAGGTGGACACGCTCACCGAACCGCTCGCCATTCTCGGCGCGATGCTGACCGGACGCCCGGTGCGCTACCAGCTCGGCCGCGAGGAGGAGATGCAGTTCGGCTCGCCGCGCGGCGCTGAGCGCATCTACATCAAGGACGGCGTGATGCGCGACGGCCGCATCGTCGCCCGCAAGATCCGCGCCTATTTCGACAGCGGCGCCTATACGCGGCTTTCAAGCTACGCCGTGGTCAAATGCGTGGCGCACCTGCCCGGCCCCTACACGATTCCGAACGTCCATGGCGATGTCTACTGCGTGTTCACCAACCGGACGCCGGCGACCGCGATGCGCGGCTTTGGCGTCACGGCGATGGACTTTGCGCTCGAATGCCAGATGGACAAGCTCGCCCATCTCGTCGGCATCGATCCGATGGAGTTTCGCATCCTCAACGCCTATCGCGACGGCGACATGAAGGCGCACCGGCGCGAGGCGAAAAACACCGCGCTGATCGAATGCGTCCAGGTCGCCGCCGAGAAGGCCAAGTGGCCGCTGCGCGAGGAGATCAAGCGCATGTCGTCGCGCAAGGACGGCGGCGGCAGCCGGGCGGCGATATCGCCGACGCCGCTCGAACCTGTGCCGCAGCGTGCCGCGGTGTCGCAGCAGCGAACCACCTACGATCGCGCGCCGGCTGCAGCCGTCCAGCCACCTCCGCCCACACCGGCGCCGCCGCCTCCTCGCCCGCCGGCTTCGTCGCCGTCGCACGGCGCTACCCGTTTCTCCTCCGTCTTCGGCACCAGGAGGCGCTGACAATGGCCAGACATCGCGGACGCGGCATCGCCTCGATCAACTATCCCATCGGCATGAATCTCGGCGGCGACCCCAGCCAGGCGCTGGTTCATTCCAACCCCAGCGGCAAGTTCACGGTGTCGCTGTCGTCAATCGATCTCGGCCAGGGCATGAAGTCGGTGACACGGCAGATCTGCGCCGAGACGCTCGGCGTACCGGTGGAAGACGTCTATGTCGACACGGCGGATTCCGACACCGGGCCCCACTGCATGGGCTCGTTCGCCTCGCGCGGCACGCATCGCGTCGGCAACGCTGTCATGGCGGCGGCCAAGGAAGCGCGCGGCGTCATGATGGAGGCCGCCGCCGAGGAGCTGGAAGTCAACGCTGCCGATCTGGAGACCGACGGTCGCGGCAATATCCACGTCAAGGGCGCGCCGCACCGCTCGATCTCCACCAAGGACGTCGCCATCGCCGCGCAGTTCAAGCAGGGCAAGACGATATCTGGCCGCGGCATCTTTCTGGTGCCGCTGTCCGAAGTGAATCCCGAGACCGGCGAGATGTCGCCCGCCACCTGCTACGCCCACGCCTGCCTCGTCGCCGAGGTCGAGGTCGACGACGAGACCGGCGAGGTCGCGATGGTGCGCATGGACAGCGCGTATGAACTCGGGCGCGCGCTCAATCCGCGCCTCGTCGAGCAGCAGCTCGTCGGCGGTGCGTGGATGGGCGTCAGCCACGCGCTGTTCGAAACGCCGGAGCCTTATTATCCCGATCCCGCGCATGGCCCGCGCGACTTCGTCGAATATCTGATGCCCGGCCCCGGCGACATCTGCCCGCATGATATCGCCGTGCTGGAACGCCCCGCCGCCGACGGGCCGTTCGGTGCCAAGGGCCCCGGGGAAATGTGCGCCAATCCGGTGCTGCCGGCGGTCGCCAACGCCATCTTCAATGCCGTCGGCGTGCGCATGGATGAACTGCCGATCACACCGGAAAAAGTGTTGCGGGCGATCAAGGCGCAGGGCGGCGCACGGCCGCAGGCGCGGCGCTGAGGCAGAACATGACGGTCCGCGGCAACATCGTCGGCATCGACAGCCCCGAAGCGCTCGAACGCGCCTTGCGCACGGCATACTATCTTGCAGACGAAGGCCTCGCGACGGCGGCCTATCTCGGGCTCGCGCTCGGCAAGCCGCTGCTGCTGGAAGGCGCGCCGGGCGTCGGCAAGACCGAAGCCGCAAAAGCCATCGCCGCGGTGCTCGGCCGCCGCCTGATTCGCCTGCAATGCTATGAAGGCATCGACGCATCGGCCGCGCTCTACGAGTGGAACTATCCGCGCCAGATGCTCGCGATCCGCCAGGCCGGTGAGGAAAGTATCGACATCTATGGCGAGACGTTTCTGATCGAACGCCCGATGCTCGCGTCCTTGCGCGCGCCCGACTCCACCGTGCTCCTGATCGACGAAATCGATCGCGCCGACCAGGAGTTCGAGGCGTTCCTGCTCGAATTCCTCTCCGACTTCCAGATTTCGATTCCCGAACGCGGCACGGTCCGCGCCACTGAGCGCCCCGTCGTCGTGCTGACCTCGAACCGCACCCGCGACCTGCACGAAGCGCTGCGCCGCCGCTGCGTCTATCACTGGATCGATTACCCCACGGCCGAACGCGAGGCGCGCATCGTGATGATGCGGGCCTCCAGCGTCGCCGAATCCACTGCACGCGCCGTCGTCGCCGCCGTCGGCAGGCTGCGGCGCGAACCGCTGAGCAAGGCGCCGGGCATCGCCGAGGCGGTAGACTGGGCCGAAGCCGCGACGCTCCTGCATGCGCGCGGCGCGCGATGGCCGGATGCCTTCAAGCGATCGATCGGCGTTGCGCTCAAGGACGAGGAGGATCTCACTTTCATCTCCGGCCGGCTCGACGCCCTGATCGCGGAGGCGGCCGCGTGAGTGACGAACTGCAATTGCCGCATCCGGTCCGCGTCTTCGTGTCCTTTGCCGCGCTGCTGCGCATCAACGGTTTTGCGGTTGCGCCGGAACAGACCACGGCATTTCTCTCGGCGATCGAGCTGCTCGGGCCGCGAAGCATCGAATCCATCCGCCAGGCCGGGCTGGCAACGCTCGCTCCGCCACCCGAGCGACGCGCGACCTATGACCGGCTGTTCGACCTGCATTTCCTCGGCAGTGAAGCGATCGATCAGGCGGGCGCGGAAGACGAGGAAGTCGTTCGCCTGCAGGAGGAAGGCCGCGGCGAGGACGAAACCCTGCTGGCCGATGAAGCCAACGAGTCCGGCCTTGCCGCCGCCCGCGCGGAGGCCCTCGTCGAACGCCGCTTCGCGCCAAGCCAAACCGGCGATGCCTTGCGAAAATTGTCGCGCGAAGCCCCTGCCCGCCTGCCGCGCCGCCGCGGCCACCGGCGCATGCGGGCGCGCCGCGGGCCGTGGGCGGATCTGCGCCGCACCTTACGCGAGAGCGTGCGTAGCGACGGCGAGGTGCTGCGGCTCGGACGGCTGAAGCGGCGCACCCGCCCGCGCAAGGTGCTGCTCTTGATCGACGTCTCCGGCTCGATGAAGGGCCGCACCGACGACAACATGAAGCTCGCCCACGCCGTGGTGCACGCCGCTCCCAACGTCGAGGTCTTCACCTTCGGCACCCGCCTCACCCGCGTCTCCCGGGCCCTCCGCCTCAAGCGCCGCGAACAGGCGCTGTCCGCCGCCGCCCATCTGGTCAGCGACTGGGACGGCGGCACGAGGATCGGCGATGCACTGCAGGCGTTTCTGGCGGTGCCCCGGTTCGGCGGCTATGCGCGCGGCGCCGCCGTCGTCATTCTCTCCGACGGCCTCGAGCGCGGCGATCCCTCTGCCTTGCGCGATGCCGTCGCAAAGCTGTCGCGGCGCGCCTGGCGGCTGAGCTGGCTGACGCCGCTGGCCTCAGGCCCGGGCTTTCAGCCGCAGACCGAAGCGTTGATCGCGATCCGTCGCTTCGTGAATGATCTGGTCGATGGCGGATCGACCGCCGCGATCGTCTCCCATGTGCTCTCGCTCGGACAAAGGAAGGTTGCGTGACCGAAATCGTCGATGCTCATCATCATATCTGGCGACAGGCCGACCTGCCCTGGCTGACCGGCCCGATGCAGCCGCGCATCTTCGGTCCCTACGAGCCGATCCGTCGCGACTATCCGATCGAAGAGTATCTCGGCGATCTCGCCGGCTCCGGCGTGACACGCTCGGTCTATGTGCAGACCAACTGGGCCAACGACCGTTTCGAGGACGAAACCGCCTGGGTGCAGGAGACCGCCAAGGACCACGGCTGGCCGCATGCCATCGTCTCCTATGCCGATTTTGGCGTCGAGGACGTCCGTCCGCAGCTCGATCGCCTCGCGCGCTATCCGCTGGTGCGCGGCGTGCGTATGCAGCTGCACTGGCACGACAACCCGCTCTATCGCTTCGCCGCGCGGCCCGATCTTTGCACCGATCCAAACATCCGCCGTAACGTCGCGCGGCTCGCCGACTACGGCTTCAGCTTCGATCTGCAGGTGTTCGCGCCGCAGATGGAAGGTGCCGCCGGGCTCGCCGAAGCCTGCCCTGATGTGACCTTCATCCTGCAGCACGCCGGCATGCTGGAAGATCTGTCGCAACAGGGCCGGTCTGCCTGGCGCGGCGGAATGATGCGGCTGGCGGCCTGCCAAAACGTCGTCTCCAAGCTTTCCGGCCTCGGCACCTTCATCCATCGCAACGATCCCGCGCACGTCGCTTCCATTCTCGCCGACACGGTGACGATCTTCGGCGCCGACCGCTGCCTGTTCGGCTCCAATTTTCCGATCGAAAAACT